>JGI24158J21664_10004431_pt1 | contig 18081 bp, 12 predicted proteins | sample Ectturendosymbi3_FD_21664 | JGI IMG/M metagenome (IMG submission 21664)
CATAAATTATCTTCTCGCAGCTACACTAACTGTATGTGCATTTGAGTAAGCACATTCTCGACTACCGGAAAAAACAAACGGGAACCTTGCGAATCAGTGAAGACATACTTTTCCAAACGATGACGTTATGCATTACGTCATAGGGGCTCTCCAGTAAAAATTGCCCCGGGCCCCCCTACCCCTTAATCCGGCTCTGTCAGGCTTGTCCAATGGGATTTCCACGAAATGGGTCGGTGGTCTTGACATCTGTCTCCTCGCTAGTATTTTTAGGTCACACACCTGGAATTTTCTTATATGCTCAGTGTCATGGGTTACTGATGGGAGTTCCAGAAAATCAGGTTAGGCTTTTTTTGGGTTGTAACTAAAAAAAGGGTTACTCAATTTTCATGGCAGCTCTTAATTGGATGTTTTAGCCACTGCTCAGACATTAGATATGCACATGATATAATGTTCTTCGTATTAGTAGCATTTTCGCAAGATTCACTGCATATAGTGACAATGCTTACAAGCTGTTTCATGAAGCTGGCCTCAGACATCAGAAAGAAAATCTTGAAAACCGAGAGATTTATTGTATTTGCTTCGACACGCACGGAAGAGATCGCATCTTGTACGGAATGGCACAGTTGTTTATTATCTGGATATCGTATCCGGCGGTTTGTGAAATATGTAAGCGGCCAACTGGCACAAGATTTCCTAACCGCCTCGTTCCGATTGCAACAACGTTGCCGCACAAAATAATCAAATTAAAAAGCACTCTACGATTATACGGCAGACCTCCCGGCAACCAGGTCCCGCTTTTTCAAAAGCATCTTGTGGGATCTGTGATTCGCAAGGCTGAGGATTGCACACCGACAAAACCTTTCACAAGCGATGTTCAAACGGAAGTCAAGTTCGTCAAAACGTCTCTCAGAAAGTCTGGCGGAAGCGGGTACGAACGCTTGGCGCCGAAAAAACAATGACCTGCTTCAGATAAATTTTCAAAAGGGCAGTTTGTCACGTGACCATGCGCGCTACCTGACGGAACGCACCACTTATCGAACTGCAACTGAGAACCAATCAACCGTAACAGGTTCCTAATCGCAAGAGACCGACCGAAACGAAGACACACCATTGCTACAATCGTTTTAGCTACTTGCTAAGGGTTCGACGCTGGTGGACAAAGACGAGATGACTGCAGTACGGACTTTTTCGACAGCAGATCGTTTTCGAAGCCGCGACACCATGATTTAAAAAAGCACAAAACATTTGTGCTCACAGCGGTCAACAGAAACGAGGAAGTTTTCGCTCTGCATGTCACGCACCGCCAGAGAAAAGTCAAGCCCGCACTGCTACATGCGAACAAGTGGCGTAGTTGGGAGATCGCTGACGATTGCATCGTCAATCGGCACGAGGTATATGCTAAGGGAGCAACTGTGTCGAAGTCGGATCTGTACCTTGTGCAAAAATGTCTCACAGAGCTGGAACATTTTCGAAACGAACTGGAATTTTGACGTAACAATCGCTGATCCGCTTTAACGATCGGTTCTGGCGCATCCCTAACCTAGAAGCAGGCATAGTTTTTTTCCACCAGCGCACGCTTCGGTTTAAACCGAACAATATAAAAAAAACAGCTTTCGGTTTATTCCGACTTCGCTTTCTTGTCGGTGCGATGGTATAGGAAAACAATCGAGAAGACGAAGACTCCGAACATCATGCTGAAAGCGCTGGCGTAGTAGGGGTAGGCCGAGGTGATGAAGCGCTCGTACTGAGTGTGCTGGAGCGGGCGTACCGACACCTGCGAAAAGGAAGCAGAAGAACTTGGAGCAATGATCGTGGTTGTCCGCTTGTTGTTGCGGAGCAATGCTGTTGAACATGCTTGGTTTTAAGGCAGAACGTACGCCTACGTTTGCCACAGAAGGTAGGGCGCTGTTTCAAGAAATACCCGTTTGATGACAGGCAAGCTTGCGCGCCACGAGAAATACCTGAGTTTTTCGTAAACAACAACTCGACAGCCAGAAAAAGTTATGTGACTTTTCTCAAGACACACGTCAGCAGCAGTGGTGCAGGTTGCGTTGAGAACGATAGTAACATTTTCTGCTTGGCTTGCACAGGATGCGTAATGGCAGCAGTTGCCACGGCAACACTTTTAAATATTTTCGGATCTAAACAACTCCTTGGTTGTCGCTCTACGTTCCAAAAAAAAGCATTTTTAGTTTTAACGCGTCAGCCTGCTCTTTATAAATCCTAAACGACAACTTGGTTTTGGATTACCGTCTTGTTAAATGCGACAGGTGCGCGATTGCAAACAAGTGGTGTCGTCACAACGGAAACTTTATGAGCGCGCCACCGCACACTTATCACCAACCTGCGTCGCACTCGTCAAGAACGTGTACCCGAGCCTGGTGTAGTCGATCTTGAACTGGAAAACGCCGTAAACGTCGGGCAGCTTGAAGTCCACGGCGAAAGCGCCGNTGCGCTTGTCAAGTTTGAGTGGGGTGCGAACGAACGGGTCGATGCGAACGAATTCCATCTGAACGTCGGTGCCTTTGTACGGCGCCCAAGTGCCGTCCGGCTTGCGCTCCTCGATAACAATGCCGTAATGCTGGGGAAAAAAACGAGATTGGCAAGACGTGTCGGCAGCCAGGCGCATGCAAGGGTCGCTTGGGGTTGAATTTGGCAAAAGTAAAACACTTTGCTCGTGTCGACTACCACATTTCATTTAAGACAATACGTTCCGAACAATGGTCGTGGTTCCACTGCTTTTAATCCACTCTCCAGGACTCACCTCACAACTGAGGCTTTAAAGGAAAAACAGGTGAGAACCACCACGCACCAACCAGGATAATAGACGAGTTTCGAAGCTAACTCCAGAATTAAATTATCTGCAAAAACCTTTTCATTACAAAGATCCGTTGACGCGTTTGGTAACAGCTGACTTACTTGATTTTGAGAATTCAAAGAGGAATTGTTCGAGACAAAATACTGTGATGGTAATACGCAATTTTATACCTATTTCTTTGCAATATTAGAGAGATCGCACTCATTTGTCATGTATTTGTTTTGCAACCCAGTCAACGTTAATAACATAACGAACTAACATCTTTGGTTTGCCATGAAGCGGTGCAAATTGAACTTTTGCGTGTTTTAAACGCTGTTGGACCTCGAAAGCATAAAACGTCTGTTTAACCAAAGCATGTATGAAAATGAATGGCAAGGAAGAAGCGGACTTTTGCGTCAAAGTGCTAAATAACAAAACGGTTTTAGGTATTCGAAATCAGATATCTTCGTTTCCTTTATTATTTTTGTGACCTGGTAGTTTTCCGCGACCACGTAGCACTCAGCAACAACACGATATATTTAGGTGGTATTTACTGGTGTTGTATTCCATCACTCCAATACTTTCCTTTTGACTACGTTGCGGCTACCCCATCATAGAATGCAAGGTACTGCAGAAACCTAAGCTAAACGTCCCGCTTATACTCAGTAATGTTCAATGCCAACAACTGAAGAGGATTTATGAGTTTGTAGCGGCCATACTCCGCTCCGCGCTTTCGAACCCACGTGCTTGGTTCGAATTTGCAAGGAAGTCGCCGTAACATTCTATCAAACTGAAATGGACTGAGCAAAAATAAGCAAAAAAATTTTTCTGCGCTACACTAACGAAGTACAATCTGGAAAACAATCTCGTAGTGAAATTTCACTGCTTGATAAGGAACACATGTTGTGCCACAACAACGTCCTTACCACCATGTCCGTTATTGTGTACGCCTCTGGAGCTTCCTTTTCGCCGACTCTGTGATGAACCACTTTGCCTGTTCGCAGGACGCCGACTTCTTGGAATACCCACTTACTGAGCGCGTTCACGAGGTCCTCATTTCCGGATTTGCCGAACCTGCAACGCAAGAGCATGACACAGCTGAAGCGCACAACAGGCTGTGGGGCAATCGTTGTGTTGATATGCTGGGATGGTTGGCACAGGAAGGTGGCACCCAACTGTTGCAGCCAGCAAACATAAAAATACCCGAGTTGAGAAGTTGAGTATGGACCAACCTCGTAAATATAAAAACGCACTACATTTGATGCGAATTTATACAATATATTATATATATAAACAGAAATCAGCACGAAACATGCACAATCATGTTTTCAAGAACACATAAATGATTCGATTTCACAGCGTGGCCTGCGCAAAAGTGTGTTAGACTTACGGTCTGGAACCAGGAGCATCGCGCTTCACACCAGAGGTCAAGTATTCGTCACTAAACATGAGAACAGAACCGCTGAAAACAACTCGTGCATTGTTTCTCGCCTGAAACGAATAAAAGGCAAAATGAAGTTATTAAAAGGCTGTGGAACTCACAAAACTACAACACAAACTTGTCAAAAAAATGGCTTTTGAAAAAATAAAATGAACCTTAGTATTCTCAGGTTCTAGCATTAGACCAGAAACCATACAATATTGTCTGATTAACAGTGGCAATACAATAATAACATGACACACAGATTTAAAAATGTGGGAAAATATTTTGATAGCAGTCTCCAAGCAGATGCTTAGACATTTGAAAAACTTACAAAGCTTTGTTTAAACCCAGGTTTATAATAATGGTACCGTTTGTTGTTGAGTTACTGAAGTCATTGACATTGAAGAAGCAAAAACACAGAACGTCCTGACATTCAGTGGTGCATCAGTACTTAGTATCAACTTCTTTCCTGAACACTTATCAGAAATATACTCCACCCAAGATCACAGTTGAAGAAGGTAAGTATAAAAAAGTAAGCTTGGAAACATGAGGGCAAGAAGTATGAACTATTCCATGCTTTGCTTGCATTTTTAGCACAAGTAGCAACCATGCATTCACCTGCAAACCAGCAATCAAAACTGTGTTTGTTCCAACACCCAATGGGAACTGTTCTATCTTGTCTTCAGGGAAGTATGAATAACAAGTGGCCGTTCCCTTCATCACTGACAAAATAAGAGGATTGTCCTGATCCAGTACCATGCTGTAAGAAAAAGTACAGAATTTTACTCGGCAGGTCAAAATGACCATCACCATCAGTTGGCATGATAGCAGTTCCCTGCAAAATGGCACACAAACACCACAAACCTAACAATCAACTCACCCAACACCTTTGAACAAGATAGGAGCTTGGGGCGTTCCCACCAAGTTCTCAGACTGTATCAAATTCCTAGGTTCAATGACCAGCTTTGTGTGAGAACCACGATCTGTTGTGTCAAAGTTGTGATGGTCAATCACTGATGTTTTTTCCTTAAATAAAAAATTAAGCAATATAAAATGTGTCTAGTTCTATGAAACACTACAGAAAGAATCTCAAGCTTATACCACATTAATATCAGAAAAATAAAAACTGAACTTGTTTATGATTTACATGTAAGCATAAAAACAAATTCTGCAGAGTTAAAAAATGATAAAGAACATTTCATTTTAATTGATGCAACATGATATCAAAACAAAGAAGCAAAAAGTTATCTTGCAGTATAACACATATGTTTATTGAAGATTAACTAGGTAAAAAGCTAGCTATTCTCATATTGATGACAAATGATAGATTAACACCTGTCATAAAAAGATTGATATCTACACCTAAAAAAATAAATTCCAAAATTAGGTTTGGCAGGGAGCTCACTTGCAATATCATACTGACAAAAAATCAACTCGTGTGCAAATAGCACTACAAGAAAACATTCAGGTATGAAGTATTTGGGACAATCAAAAATTGACATAGGAAAATATGAAGGTATTGCCATCAACAGGCCATTTCACATGGCAATGTCAAGAAGTGCTCACAATGAGCTATGATGGCAGAGATGTTAATATATCTCTGCAAGGGTTTAAAGCACAAATATCTTTATACTGAGAAACAAGACAGCTATGCATTCAAAAAGAAGCACTCCGGAAAAGCTTTGTAAAAAAGGGAAAATTTCCAACTTTTAATAATTTTTTGACAAGTCTTGCTGTTAATGCTAAAAAGTTATTAGACATATGTCAACATTTTGAAGGAGTTAGCTTACAATTTTGACTTATTTTTCTGAGCTTGGTGATCCTCAAAACAAAAACCTCTGGATCAACAACCCTTGCATTGACAATGTAAAAATATGCAAACTTAATCTCTGTGAAAAAGAAAGTCTGCTTGAATTGTGTTGTGATACTACTTTGCTGACCACATAAAAAAGAATCACTGCCTCGATTCTAGATATCCCTCAATAACGAATGTCTGTCTCTCAGTAACAAAGGTATCAAATTGTTAGTGATATTTTCAAGTATTTATGGTACTCATGCAGTAGAACTTTTTTAGCAATCCTTTAATCAAAACCAGACAGATAAATTGTTTGGATTTTGATGCAGAACTTTGTCTTTCTGAAACTTCATTGCAGCCATGTTTGCCTCACTTGCTAGCAATGAAACATCAAATTTTCTACTAACTTCAATAAATAATTTTGATTTTTGTTTGTTTATTAACACTTTCAGAGCCGGGGTATGATATATTCGTACTTTGAAATCAGCCTAAAACCAATTTTTTTTAGCACAGACTAGAAGACTTGCCAAATCTTTTGAGGGTTTGAACAGCTTTCTAGAGCAATCGGCGGAGATGCTATGGCATTGGTAAGGCTGCTGGTTTTAGGCCGAAATCCAGGTACGATATATTCATAGACCGGCTCTCAAAGTGTTAAGGTTTCTCTTTTCTGTCCTGTTCCTTACAGCATGCAGCCCTCCAATTACATCAAAGTAGTGCATGATATGCAGACTGCTGTGCAATTGTCTCAATAAACCGCTCTATGACATAACATTCACTCGCAAGTTTTTGCATCTGTTTTTTTTCTGTCATAGACCAAAATGTTTTTGAAATGACTGAAAAAAATTAAGGTATTTTTGTCAGACTGTCTGAAAATATAGGCTAAAAAAACACTGTTACAGTGAGTTTTAATAGAACTGTGACACAGGTGACCGAAATGTCTCAGTGAAAAAAAAGTTTTGCATGTTAAGCAGATGACTGCCTGCAAACAAGTCAGGGTACGCGCTGTAGTGGTTAACTGTTTTAGTGATCCAGGTTTGCACAGAGTTTGATGTTGTACGGTTCTTCATCACAGTGATGCAATATATTTCAGCTGTTGTTTGAGTAATGCAAATGCTGGTATCGGCATCCATTATTGACAAGATAAAAATGAAAAACATCGGTATTGACTGAAAAAAGCTATATCAGTCAAGATCTATGTAAGATTATACTTGCAGTAAATAAACTTCTACAATACGGGCTCCAAAGTGATGATCACTGTGTAACTTACGCGAGGAGGTTTAGTGCAGATAGCTGAACAAGAAATATTAAGAATTGTTGCGTCACTTGTTGTTCATTGTTGTGCGATTAAGAAGAACGTTATTGTTGCATCATAGTTATATAATGTTGCTGATGTACACTTCACAGTAAAGTAGACTGAGTAGAAAGTGGACTCAGCCTGAGCCTAGTAACTGAGTCACAGACTAGAGCTGCTGTTCAGCCTTTGCGGGAATAAAGTAAAAACAGTGTGAAACCCAACTTTTTACTATTCAGTCAAGCCAGATGAAGCAAAATACCATATTTTCTTATGTGAAGCGAAATAATAACAGCAGCGAAGATGTGGATGGGTAATGCAGTTCAAATGTAAAAGAGGCACCTTTCCAAAGTTAGAAGAGACAATTTCCAAAGTTAGAAAATGTGACGACACGTCTTTGAGATATACACAGGTTCTTTTTGCTGGATGACCAAATTGTGCATGTAGCAGATACATTCCAGAAATGCAAGAATAACGGAGTCATTAAATTTCTTGCTTTTTAACTTCTGAAAAAACTGTTTATTTGTTGAAGTGTCTAATAGCAAAATATTTGAGTTTCTTACAAGTAATTTGTGTTTTTTAATTTTCGTTAATGGGAAAGGTATAACAGCCGTTCCACAATCACAAAAAGGTTGAGGAGCATTGATATAACACACTTCTTGAACCTAATTTTTTGTTATGGAGTCACACGTCGAAGTTTTCAAATTTACAGCATAGGAGGAAATTTGTTTCTGGCAGTTTCTTGTGAGATAGCAAGGATTCTGGTTGTTTGGAGTTCCCATAAAAAGGAGTGACAATATACCAGAAGCACAAGTCAGAGAATTACACTTTTCTGCAATACCAAAATTGCAAAAGCAGGAAACTGTCACTAGCTCAAGGTTCAATACCTCATCAAATTCTACACCACATTCCGATGCTAGCTCGCGAATCGGATCTCCAATACTGGAATCAGCTGCAACCAGCACATTTCCACCTCCATCGATGAATTCAGTTATTGTGGAGACTTTGATACTACCACCAAAATCTGAAACATTTCAGAACTAGTCATATAACTAAGAACTTCCAAACCAAGAGCACCACTAAACATTGATCTATTGTAGCTGCTCTTCAATGCTCCATATTTTATCTTGGGCTTACCTCCTGGACTTATTACACAGGTTTTGAATACAAGGCCTGCTAAGTGACATGCACCAAGCCAATCACTCAACCATTAAGAAGGAATTGAAAGATGCACATCTGGTATTATTTGACTAGCAATAAGGTAAAGCCTCAAATATGCTTTTTTCCAAAATGATTGGAGTTAATAAGGAGAACTAAGTCCATGCTACTCATCGCATTGCATCAATTTTTCAATTGTTTGCCTGCAAAACACACGTTGTGTCACTGTGTAAATGCAAATTGGGAGAATTAAGCAATCAAACTAGTGCTAAAAGCGCACTTCATTCAATTGTACTGATTTATATTTATGGCTTATTTCACTGTGAGATGTAGTATTCAAACAAAAGGTATATCTGATACTATAAGTCAAAAAATTCATAACCTTAGAGAAAACAGAAATTTTTCACATACCTTCGACAGATGGTGCAAAAATTATCAGGTTATCGTAAACATGTACTCCATACTTTATGAGCTCCAAGCTTGCATCATCAGCAGACTTGAATATCAGATCAAATCCACGATCTACAATACATTCCATAAATAAAGAACACACTTATAAGCATTGGTTGTCAAATGCAGAAAGCCAATAAGCCAACCCAGAAAGCCAAATCTGGGTTGATCAACCTACTAATCTGAAATGCCTTGAGGTTGTTGAATGTTTCCACAGACCACAATTAGGGTTTTGTATTTTTGAATTAAGGTTCTGCATTCTAAAATGCAAAATATATAGATATAATGAAATACCAGATTATGCTTTACATTTTGTGACTAGAGTGGAGCTACTCAAATGCCTAAATTTCAAAAATCATAATAGCATCCAGCAAAAGGTGAATTATTCTAGGTTATCTCATAGGAATAACCCAACAGGAAACGGTTTGTCTGGTGCTTATCAAGAATTACAAAAATTGTCAGGCTTCATTTGAACTGCAAAATTTTTTTAGCATGCATAGGTGTGGAAAACTACACAAAACACACCAAACTACAAAAAACATTTGCCACAAACCACTTGGGCAATGTCTGAATTTTCTAGGAAAACTACTACAAGCAAGACACTGTTTTACTTCATATGGATTTCTACTCTAAACCAGAGCAAAATTACTATAGAAGCTGAAACTCCCCTGTAACAAGTATAAACAAAGCCAATACAAATTTTTAGGAATTTTCAGCTAAAAAACAACCTCATACTGTAGACATTCTTGTTCTGGTAGGATCAAATTATTTGTTCTGCAAGGATTAAAGGAGCTTGAAAACAAGTCATCAAAAGCAGCTTCCAATCAACTGACTTTGGCTTAAACATACAGTACATTTCCCTACAACGACTTGGCTATAATGATACTTCACCTATAATTATTTTTTTATCAGTCCGGCAGAATTCTTATCTTTTATGTGCATTCAAGTTGGGCTATAATGACTATGGCCACTTTGTCTATGGTGTCGCATTTGTCAGTCACTACAGAACATTTTTATAATGACAGCTGCAAGTTTTCTTTGCAGTTTGAAGTTAAGTTCGGCTATGTGGAGCCACCACACAAACCTTTTACGACCAAATAGGAACACAGTTAAGTTAGGTGGCCAACTGTTGAGCTGTGACAGGTTTGACATGAGAATGGCATCAAGGATTGTGCCATCAGCAGCAATGGGGTCAGTCATTACACAAATTTTACTTTACACTAATAGGGATTATTGTGACTGTAGTCACTTCAATCAATAGTCCTGGTGGAGCAATGCATAAATTGCCAAACAACAGAAGCAGTATCCCATTACGGAAAATATGACATCATTGTTTTGCTTAATAGCAAAAATGGTACGAAAGCAGCAAAACTTACAAGAGATCTCAATATTCCAACAACAACATTGACTACAGTTTTGAAAAAAGAAAGAATTGCTTATCAGACTAAATGCAAAACATGATAGAATAAGCGGCATTCCTAATCAAACAACACTTAACCATTGCAAGCTTTGCCATTGAACTAAAAAGTCATTTCATGAATGATTTATAATAGTTTGGCTGTAACGACGATTTTTCTCTAGTCCCATGAAATGATGCTATAGGGCAATTCTACTGTATTAGTAAATAAACAACTTTAAGTCCTTAAAAGGCAATTACAAGTGCTTGAAAGGCAAGCACAACTAATGTATAGACATTCGGGTTTGTTGATCCTAAAACACAACCTTCATAAACAGCACAGGTAATAATTTCAAAATCAGTTTTCATCTCTACCTATGACCATGAATCCTAATAAAGAGAAAGAGTTATCACAAGCATATATAAGAGGCTGATACAGCATTTCACGTGAAACGCTCATGATGCAATGACATAGATACAAAGTTGGAAAAAATGAGATTTGAATACCATATTCCTAAACATTGATGTAATATTCTGATGTGAAATATCTAAGATGTGAAAGCTCGATTATATGAACAGGATGCTCAAAGAGAGTTTCTGATTGACTATATCAGGGGTCACCAACCTTTTTGAAATTGCGAGCTACTTCTTGTGCACCGATTAGTGTGCAGGGCTACTAGTTTGATACACATTTCTGAAATAAAAATTTTGCTCAATTTACCTTCAACTATTTTAGTATTGATATTTGTTAATGTGAACACATTGATCATGCTAATGTTTATTTTTAGAACAGGCTTGTGGGCGACGCACATGGTCCTTGCAGGCGACCTGGTGCCCGTGGGCACCACGTTGGTGACCCCTGGATTATATCAGTGGGGAAGAAAGGGACAGTTGGGCTACATCAGCGGTCAACAAACTTTCTGGATGCTGGGCCAAATTCACGATTTTACCAGCATCCGTGGGCTGGACTACTTTGCATATTGAAAAAAAAAACAAAAAAAAAACACGAGCACCATCACTCACATTTGTATATTGCTCTATGTTTTATTTGCTCAGAAACATGTTTCTAATGTGACTTATGAAACTGATTCTTTTGTTTCATAATAGTTATATTTGTTTCCATGCATAATGCTGCAACAGGAAGAGAGTCGTGCATATGGGCATCCGAAATTCTGTTTTATCACTTGGATTTACAATAGTCTTAGAAATGAATTGTTTACAAAGATAAATACTTCCAAACACCCAAATCAATTTTTGCACGTTTTGATATTGTTGGAGGTTTTGTTCTTAGGAGACGCTCTTTGTAAACAGGGGCGCATCTAGGGGGTCTGTTTGGCTGTCATGACAGACCCCTTTTCACCGCAGGTACTCAGCATTAGAGCTGATAAAATATCAAACGCTGTCACTGCAGGTCTCTAATGTGGCTGTTTTGGAGCAGGCAACAGCCCACATTTCCCTTGTTACATTGCATAGTACTATTATGAAACAACAACGTTACTGACTTGTCAAACTAGCACCTGCACAGTGACACGAAAGAATCCACATTTTTGAACACTTGAAACTGATATTGCATTGAACACATGTGTTTCTCAATTTCCTCCTCTAGCAGTGCCAGCTCTAATGCTGTCAGAATCTCATACACTGCCACACACACACAGGAGCTGTTTTGTAATATTTCGCTTCATGGCGAGAGGACTGTCTCCAATCACGATCGTTTCGTTTTGTAGTTTCCGGCTAATTTTATCTGCTCTTTACACCTACTAGGTTATGACAAAATTAAGTAAGTTTAGGCTTTCTTCAGCGTCAGACTTAAACTATATTTTTATAAGCAAGTTCTCATATTGAAAGCCGTGACAGCTAGCCTCAATATTTGTGGCCGCATTATCGGAACAAAATATCAGTCAAACGTCTTATTTTGAAAATAGCCTTTTTAAAATTATGCAGTTGAGGATTTTGTTTGCTGCACAAGAAGTCCTATATTGATTTCGAGCAATTCACTTTTACATTACGATGCAAAGTAATCAGAGCAATTGCAATCCAATTGTTCTTCTCCGTAGTGATTCTGCAAGTATATTTGTAACACCGCTGTCTTGACAGACAGCACGCTCCACAGACACAGTTGTGCAGCTGATTCTCAGCTTTGAGTTTATAAGTATATGTACGTTTGGATAAACAGCTCATTGCTTTACGATTGACATTTGCTGAATGTTCGACAAGCATCTTTTCAGCACCATATTCGTAGGAACAAACAGTGATTGTGATGCAATAAATGCGCTATGCCTGAAAGCAATGATTACTTGGAAATTTTTCTTATGTATTTTGACAATGAGATCAATACCACTATCTATTCCAAATACAGTCAGACCTGTTTGTCCAAACTCAGATCAACCGGAATCCCTGCTATCCGAAACAAATTGCTTGGAAATTCAAAAACCTTGCTGTCCGACACCGACTTGCAAATTTAGGAACGGATATGTCATACCAATAGATAAAAGAAACGCTAAACCGGATTACGCCAACTGTTGCTTAATTGTTTATTAAATCACAATGGAAGAGTGAAAGTCAATTTTTTACACACAATGAATGTAACAGTGGCAGACCCCGGGGTACGATATGATCGTACTTTGAAATCGGCCTAAAACCAGCAGTTTTCGGTTGCCTTACCAATACCATAGCTCCTCTGCCGATTGCGCTAAAGAGCTGCTCAAGGGCTCAAACAGATCAGCCAGTCATCTAGTCTGCACTTGAAAAAAAATTTTTAGTTGGGGATTGCAGATTTTTTGTGAGTTGGGCCATTTTGGCTAATGTTACCTGGCCAACTCCTAGGCCAAAAGTATTTCACTGAAGTTTTCATTGGAAACTAGACTCGAGTGCCTTTGATCAACTTCTAGTGTTTCTGGTTCAAACGTTATGATCTAAAATAGACAAATTAATTAATTATCTAATTAACTAATGCAGGACATAGTTATAGGTCTCCCATGCAGTTTTTTTCGCATTTAAATCTCATTCTGCATGCATACTTGCTTATGTATATGGATCTACTAATAAATAAAAACAACTATGAGAGTTTCATTTAGTCATGTTGCACATGCAGTCTACATATTTGCTAAGTTGACAGTTCGTCTGAGACTACTCTACACTTTGTTTCTGTTTCCCCTTAGAACGTTCGCTTAGGCCAGACCCGTATCCTAGGTCTAAAGGTTTAGGGGGGCACAACACATTTTTAGGGGATCAAGACTTCTGTTTTTATTATATTGTTAATAAGTTTTTATATATTAAAATTCTTGGCAAAATTTGGAAGAGCACAAAAAATTTAGGGGGGATTGCTCCCGAATGCTCCCCATGGCTACAGGTCTGATTCTGATTTTTTGGATACCTCGCTAAACCAACATTATTTGACGAAACAAAGTAGTTCAGATAAACGAGGTCTGACTGTAGTTGCCGTATTTTCAGGACCATCAGGCTCACTGGATTATAAGGCGCAGTATCTAAAATTTAATGCTAGCTGTTCTTTTTTCACACATAAAGCGTACCGGATTATAAAGCGCATTAAATGAAGCAAAACTTAGATAAGTCAATCTGTATTCAACTCTTTCCCAATAACTCCCAAGTACCTGAGTTGCCACTGGGAGTTTAATCTGTCATTACATACGGGGGAGTTTGATCTGTCACACATGCCTAATCCGTTAGACATGAATAGAATAAAATAAAAGTTGTACACATGTTTCATTCGGCGTGCGCCAATGTTGTCAGGAGCATTGCCAAGTTATACTATTTGTGGTATGTGCTAGCTACTTTTGTATGCTGCTCATTGCAATTGTTGTTGGCTTATTACGTCTGTTTACAAAAAAAGCGTAACTAGCAATCAAATAAATGGTACCGTTTACCACATAAAACTGGTTCTAGATGATAAAGCACAACCAGATTCATACATTATTAGGCACATCACATTATAAGGCGCACTTTCGATTTGAGAAAATCAAAGGAATTTAAGTGCGCCTTATGGTCCAAAAACTACNGCAGTTGCCCTNATTTGTTCGCAGGCAATCATCTGCTTACCATGNACGCAAAAACCTGTGAGCGAATGTTACATCATAGAGTGGTTTATGGGGACAATTGTAGAGTGTTATGAGTATTGTGCACTACTTGAGGCAGTCGGAGGGCTGCACATCCTAAGGAAGAGTAGAGAATTTGCCTAAATCAATCAGAGACGAAGTAGCAACTTGGGTTTCCGAAATTTGGCAAAATTGCAAAATTAATCGGTCAATTTCTAGTCGTAAAAGAAAATGTGGTTTCATGCTGAAAACTGATATCAAAAGCTGCCCTTCTGTGACAGACCCCTTTTTTTCCAGGCTAGATGCGCCATTGTTTGTAAATCTACAGAAGCGTTTTTGATAGAAGTTCTGCCTTCAGATCCAAGTCATTCTGCAATTCAATAAATTCCACTGCAGTGGTTCTTAACCTTTTCTCTACCACGCCTCCCATAAGTAATTGTCCTTTGTTTCAAGCCCTCCTGACTCTAAATCAGCTGTAAAAGCAAATATATCAATTGGTAAATTTTTTGTTCAAAATTTTATGTTGTAGAGCAGGTAAGGGCTCACACCCCCCTGAAAATTTATTGACTCCCCTCTGGGAAGCATGCCCCACGATTAAGAACCACTGTTCCATTTGGACATCTATTGGCACAGATACAACATTAATTTCAAAGTGTAGTGAAAACATTTTGATGCCACTTTCCAAACTACAAAAATCCTAGAATCGGCAATCAAATTCACTTTGCAACTTTGCAATTTCATCAGCATATTCAGCATCAGTATGTCACTTTCACCATCTCCAAGCAGGTGCGGATCCAGAGAGGAGCAATCGCTCCCCCTAAAACTTGCAAAAGTATCTTTATTCACAATGAATTGTAAAATTCAGAAAACACCATTCGCGATATAAGAACATTTTGTTGTCCATTGTTTTGTCACAGCAGTGTTTCCTAAGTATATTTCATCTCTCTTACAGCAGCGAAGCTGTTATGAGACTTGACTACCAAATAACACTGAGGCTGCCCCCTAACCTTACTAGCTGGATCTGCTACTATCTTCAAGGACACTTCGCAAACACAGATAAAGGTCAAACACATATTAGCACACTGGCTTTGCCAAAATTTTTACTTTGTTTCAAACGCTTTAATTTCACCAAAAGATTATGAACGAGTTTTTCCTTTCCTTGGCAAAGTTGGGGAGTCCACAGTAAAATGTTTGTCTCCAACTCCTAGCTTCCAAAACTTCCCAACACCGACTTTTTAACATAACATGAATGAAGTTTGGCTGTCAACAATTTTGTAGCAACTACCAACCAATGGAAATCTTGGTACACAGCAAGAATTCTGTTTCAATAAAAGTTTCAAAAAAAGTTGTACCATTTCAACAAGCACAAGTTAGGATTCCTAACTTAGGAGTGCGATGTAATAAATGATTCAATTGGACTTCTGGAGTCGGAGTGCGATAAAAAAATCTGACTCCTAGCGCTCTTAGGAATCCGACTCCACCCAAAAACCTCCCGACTCCTAATAATTTATCCTAAACGTAATCGCAGTAAACACTCAGGATTTATCAGATTTCTTGTGACACAGACCCCACCTATGAAAATGTGTAAGTCGTTTCTCACTGAAGTGGTCAACAGAATATACATGATAGACTGAGTCATAACAAAATTGACCAANATGCCCTTTTTATTGTTTAATGTAGGNGTCTTCAAACTTCTTGTCAGAGAGCCAGATAAGATACTACACAACAGTGTGATGGCCAGACATCTTACATGTTACAATCTACCAAACCAACAAAATGTTTCATGAATATATACATTATTTTTTCATTATTGACAAGTGATCTTTATGACTGGATAAAATGGCTTCATGGGGCAGATTTTGCCCGCAGGCCCGTAGTACCCCTAGTCTAAAGTTATAACTGAATAAAAAACAACAAAGCAAACCACCAAAATTATTTAAACCAACCTGTCAAGGACTTGAAAAAGATAGAATGCGTTGTTTTGATATCAGTGTTGTCATAAAGAACCAGTGTCTTTTTTCCATATTTAGCTGATACCACCAGCACCACACAGGCAAAAGAAAAAGCACAGAGGAAGAATCTCATTTTGGGACAATTCAAATGTCTGCACACTTAAATATATTATGATTGAACTACCACACAATGAGAAACAAATCAGTGGGTTAACAAATGTTTAACAGTTCATGAAGCTGCAACAAAAAGGGTTTACAGAATACTGTGGAAACATCTGAAATAATATGAGCATAGCATCTCAATGATATATCATTAATGAAATCCTTAGGGTTTGGCTAACGCGATGCATCTTTTAAGGCAGGGTTCTGCAACTACTTTTTGCCGCGACACTAAAAAACAATTAGAAATTCTCACGATCCAAACATTTCATGAGCATGGGTCATTTCACGTCAACTGATCCAGAAAATTTCAAAAATGCAACCCACCCTCTCAGATTTTTATGAAATTTGGTATTCTTGTAGAACTTCTTTCCCTGATTCCAAATATACCAATTTTTCAAAATCGGCCAAGTAGAACCGAAGTTATGAGTGTTTAAAGACGGCCACTTTTTGTGTTCACTGAAGTGGAAAATTCATGAAAAATTTGGCGGTCTGACTTTATAGATCTATAACTTGACTAATACTAACTTTTAGACCTTGTGGTTGGGATATATTGTAGCATCAGGCATATTTCACCCAATTTAGTAAGTACAAGTTCTTTGGACATTGGTTTCTATGTGTAACCCATGGGTAAACTACAGGACCCCCTGTGTTCACTCATGCATAACATCATTGTAGATTGCTTATAACTTTTGTTTTACCAAACCAATCCACATGTACTTACATCATCTGAAAGGTCTTGATAAGTTCTATTTAGATCACAAAAAAATTAGTGGCTTATTGAGTATTTCATATAAAAATTTGAGCACAGTTTTACCTGAAAATTTTGTGAAAAATACTTTATAATCAAATATCAATTTATAGACTGCTAGTGACAGTAGCAATTTTCTTGCACAAAATTGTATGAAACTTAGCACATAAAACATTGCATTTATTTGATTGCATTGATTTGAATGGTAAATGATTGCATTTATTCTGTTTAATGATAATGGCAACTTTAAAATGTACATTTAAATTATTTCATGACCCAGAGTAAAAGGTCTCACAATTCAAATTTGGGTCAGGACCCACTATTTGCGGGCCATTGTTTTAAGGAAAGATTACCCTTTCTCAGCATGCAATAGTCATGAAAATTTGTTTTAGCAGTTCTATTTAAAGATTATAGGTTGAACACCTTTGGTGAAAGATTCCAAGGAACTCACTTCATATAACAACAGACTGCCATAAAAAATTGTGGCATTAATACTTTGAAAGCCGGCGTACGATATATTCATACTTCGATTTCGGCCTAAAAAACAGCAGTTTTCGGTTGCCTTACCAACGCCCTAGCTCCTCCGCTGATTGCACTAGAGAGCTGTTCAAGGGCTCAAACGGATCGGCCAGTCTAGTAGATTGCACTCGAAAAAAATTTTTTTGGTTGGTGGTTGCAGATTTTTTATGACTGACGTCATAAGTGAAGTAGTTTTGGGTCATTTTGGCTCATGTTTCCTGGCCTAAGGCCTAACCACTAGGCCAAAGTGTTTCGCTGAAGTTTTCATTGGAAACTAGGCTCGAGTCAGAGTCTTTTGAGCCTTTGATCAACTTTCTAGCGTTTCTGGTTCAAAA
>JGI24158J21664_10004433_pt1 | contig 18080 bp, 12 predicted proteins | sample Ectturendosymbi3_FD_21664 | JGI IMG/M metagenome (IMG submission 21664)
AANGACTGNGGATGCGTAATTTTACGTGAAATCGATTTCCTATTAAAAATTTGCTGATCGATTTCTTGCTTACACCCATCGTGGAAAGTACATACTTGAATTTACGGTATTATTTTGAACTTTTTCTGCAACGATCAAAAGCGAAGAATCTATCGCCAAATTGTCACGTATGGTATAATCCTGTGACACTACTTGCATTTCCACTAAAAATGAAACCAAGCAGACAAAACACCATAAAACAAAGCGTTTACCATGAATCCAAGTTCGAACCAGCAAGTTTAAGAGATTTGCAACTTTGAACAAGCAAGTTCAGAAGATCTCCTGTTTTAGTCACCGTACTGTCCACTTTGTTTCGATTTAGGCGTTTATAGTGAAAATACCATGGGTTTAAGAATGATAAAAACACTGCAATCAATGAATTTCAACAGCATATCGCCGTTATACTCGTAAGACCACTTGCGAACTTTCCACGCTCGCCAGTTTAAGAACCGAAGCTCTAGAGAGAATATTTTAAAGAATACAAGTCGCAGATTAAAAATAGACTAGCAGGATTTGGCCAACCTACAAAAGGGTGAAGAGAGATAGGATGTAAGACCTTTCGGTAACCATGGCAGTGCTTTATCTCCATCTCTGGGGTAACTTAATTTAGATTTGCATGCCCCCTCAGGCAAGTTTCCACTAGATCCATGTAGTATGTCTTAGTAGCTTTACAATACGAGGAAGCATCTAGTTACAGCATTTTAATTAAATGTAATTACACTCTTTGGATGCCCCTGGCTTGGATGCCCGGGGCCGTCGCCCAGCTCACCCCCCACTGCACGCCATTACCTCATCCTTCAACGATTTGAAAAACTTCGTCCCACTTGTAACGGCGAGCGTCAACCAGTCGACTTCGGTGTATTTGCGCTGCACGCTGTGTTCACCAGGTCACCGAATATAACGTGAGCCCTGGGTCAAGAAAGCTGCTACTGTACATTTTTTGTGCATTTGTGGTTCGCAACTGTATCTGACATCACTTGACATATGGAATGGAGTCTTTCCGGGTTTCGGCGAAATTGTTAATCCCCTGTGTCCGTTAGCACGGCTTACGACAACAATGACTACAGGAGTTGGTCTGTTTCTCCTCAATGAGTGAACGGCTCAATCTGTTTCTCCTCAATGAGTGAACGGCTCAATCTGTTTCTCCTCATGCGAACGCACCATAAATTCTCTGCTCATTTACTTCTCGTTTGGTGACGGTTTCGGCCCTCATGCGGATAACCCAACTTCTGCCAGGTCGAAACAGCGAGTTTTCCGATAAACTCCAAGACGGAAATCTGAGCTGTGGAACCCACATCGGTTTGGTACGTAAGCTTATTATATGCCTTTTTGAAAAATTTAGTACGCAGTGGTAATTTACCAATCGGCATTGATGTTGTACAGTAGCTGGACTGCATTCGTTCGCTTGAGATGCGTGTTTGATTTACTGTAAATAACCATTGTGTGCTTGTCTAATTAAGTGTTTGTCGTGCTCAGATGATCGGTAGTAAAGTTTGTTTGCTCAGTTACTATAATATAATAATAGTTTATTGCAGACTCGTGGTCCATGCAGACGCGATCATAGACACAGAGCACAAAAAATGGTTAGCCACACAGTAGCACATTACAGAACTGGATTTGCACAAGACCAACATTGAAAAGAGCAAAACGCTTCATCATTATTAAGCTGCGCTTGTTGAATGCTTGAATCGTTTCTGCTATATTTTCAGAAACCGTGTTTGATGATCGATCGCTGCTGGGGTGAAGTTTGCTGCTTGAACCCGTGACAAGAAAAACTTGCGGTAAACACCTGCGTTCTACAGCATTTTATGTAGGAAATAATAGCTGTAGACCTGTCGATGCGGGGAAATCGTGACGTGTCAGAACAGGCCATTGACTCTCCAACTAGGTTCGATCGAACCCCTAGGATTCGACTGAGCCGTTTCAGGGGTTCGACGAAGGTCATCTGATTTCAGTAACCCATTTTTACTTTCTGTTATACTGGGCAAAAATGGGGTTCGACAAAAGCTTGGGAAACCACCTAAGGGTTCGGCGTGTTCGTCAAGGTTGAGAACCACTGGCATAGGTGGAAGGTTGTCACAAACGCGTTTCTCAAAAATTCTGTGAACGCTAGTTACGCACGGCTACACCACTGAGATGATAACGCAGCGTGACCGATATTTGATCAACCACGCCCCTACAGTTTTTGTCCACCTGACGTCGCCTCACCACCTCCTTTTCTCTTACTTTTTTATTTTCTGATCAAGTCTGTCCCAGCAAAGCAGCGGGAGAAGGTTTTTCTGTTCAGTGTCAATACCAAACACCAATGACGCGCAACAGTGTGAATACAAGCATTTCGCTAATTTCCGTAAAGATATAGGCACAGAGACAGACCATATATTGTGATTGTAATCAGATAATACTGTAGTTATAGGTTTGAACTTACAAGCCGAAATTATTGGCTTTCTGGTCCACAGTGTCGTCAGACATGTGTGGCCCGTCGACGGTTTTTGAATTATTTCACACGTTAAGGTTTTAAAACCCTGATAGGTGTATTTATTAACCTTTTCACACCAAGCCAATGTTTTACGATTTTTGTTAATTGCCTGTTTATAGTGTCTTCAAAATATCATAATGGTGGCATACTTTCTGCGTGAACGATCTTTTCTGCTGTGGATTTACGCCTTTGGCGGTGCTACCGTGTTTCCCTGATAACAAGACAGGGCTTACATTAATTTTCACTCCGAAATTTACACTATAGGGCTTATTTTCGGGGGATGTCTTGTTTTGATATATCAAATATGACGCACATCAATAATGACCTCATAATGGGGAAAATGACCAGTGTTTGCGTTGAATGATGTGATTGGCTGCGATCAGGGTAGTTTTGTTGTCACCAGTGAACAAGAGCTCATTTTAAGGGTAGGGCTTAATTTAAAATCATCCTAAAAATCACGATAGGTCTTATTATCGGGTAAGTCTTGTTATTGCGGAAACACAGTATCCTCACGAAGCCCGTGAGTTATGACTTGATTCCTCTTCCGACATTCTTTCCATGCTTGATCTCCAACATGTGACCAAACAGTGGATTGTAGTCTGCTTCGGTTTGACTTTGAAAAAATTTTGTTCACGACGTACAATTCCATGAAATTCACGCCGGTAGAGCCACTCCCAGTGGAAACTAATTATTGGAGGGAGACACAAGTGCAAACTTGATTTGCACTTCCTCCGCGGCAGACAAATGGACTATACGTAAGCAGTCGGGGGTAACACTCATTGTAAGCAACATGCAGAAACAAGTCGTGACGCGCGACACGGCAAGTAGGCACTTTGCCTAAGGCAGGTACTGCATGAACGCGTTAGGTGTCACGTAGGGCGTTCCGTATTATCATTTTTGACAAACGTCTGTTAATACAACCTCGAATGATGCCAGGTAGACCATATAGCAAAAATTAATAGCGAAAGATCAAAACTTAGCCCTGAAATGGAATCACTACCTCAATAAAATTATATATATTTGACATGAAAAACGCATGGCATTAGTGATATAGAGAAGACATTTACTTTTCCGCCTCCAATTTCAACATGCCAGCAAATGTTGTGGTATTCCTACCGAAGGTGTGGAAACAATTGTTTTGGATTCACCAGATGGTTTCGCTTACAAAACAACTCGTTTCTCAGAAACTTTTGCATTTGTCCTACCCTGTTTTAGGCAGAAGGGAGAACGTGAATAATTTTCATGTCACGCATTGCATCATGATTTTTCTTAGAATTCTTGTCACTTCCAATATCAATGCTAATGTGGGATGCTTATAAAAAATTGTTTTTACATTTGGTTCGTGTAAGATGTGACNGTAGCTTCTGATCTAGNCTCATGGACTTTTGGCTTTGGATGCCGTTTGAATTTCAAATTGTGCCATGCAAGTGCTTTGCAAAATTTTGTAATATGCACTTGCTCTATAATTTTCATTTACCTGACTTTGATGAATATACCTAACTTTTGATGCTATTGAAATATTTTCAAAATTAGCTAAGCAGATTTTAACAAGACAATCTGCAAAAATGTGTCGAGTCCTCCCCCAAACATGATTTACATGCAAAGTTCGTTATACAAACCAATTTACAGGCAAGATCGTCTTACTCTAATTTTCTTGATGATGGCAAGAGCAATGACTCTACTTTCCAGCTCTGGATCTTTCGCATCTGCATCCGTTATCATAAATACAATCGATCTGGGCATAAAAAAAAACAAGTTTGACGCTGAGGTAAACTTTTTGTGTGTTAAGCCACAGCGTAGTAACAGAAAATGAATGGTTTGCTAGTTACTTGACAAATCTTTTAAGGTTGGTCTCTTTTGTGACGCAATATTACTTCATTTAAACGTTGACCGTACTGAAAGTACACAGATGTATTTAAATGTCAACACCTCTTAGTGCTTTCCAGAAGGGCGTTTTCAATTCCCTTGAGCGCCAGTTCTGCAAAATCTCCACCTCCTCTTGCAGTCAGAGCGTTAAGGGCGTTTATCATCATGTCGGCATCACTTGTTCGTGTCACCGGTCCCACTCCTGGTCAGGTGCAAAACATTTGCCAAAATAAATGTTTTCACAATTTACCACCACTAAAAATTCAATTTATGTTTGGTGAAACGTGCGGATCTTTGTTTGTATATGGGAAAAAAAATTCATGATCGGAAAAAGACAATAACTTAAATTTTTACTCAATCGTATTAAAACCGTGTGAATAATGAAGAGCTGTNGTATACTTGTAACGAATCATACTTATTGAATTGCAGGCATCTAACCTGGATCATTAAATGGACTCAGTACATATACTAGCGGTTGATCAGCTGTGTTCCTTGTGGAGTTGATGATGTTAATGGTTTGATCTTTTGTGGCTTGAATTTCTCCTGCCATGCTCCCAGTTGTGTCCACAGCAAAGGCCAACGTGGTGCCAACTTGCAAACTCAAATATATCGGAAAACGCCTGAGATCTGTAAATAGAAAAAAATGTTTGAAGATGTGTACCTCACATGATAACACACAAGTTGTTGGCTATTTTACTAATTCTTTTAAATACTCATAAATGTTTGTTGTTTCAAATAATGCTGACTAGACTGAAAAAACGCTGGTCTGAAAAATAAGGCAATTATCGAGAAAAACAGATTAAAAAGTATTACTTTTACAACATATATCAAAAGTCGCAGTACAAAAAAATGTGGCTTCCTGAATAAGACTTACATCAAACGATATGCATCACTGAATCAACATTTTACTTTTTACCTCAAATAAAGTTAGAAAAGTATTATAGTTTTTATCATATGGTTCTTCTCACTTCAAAAACCTAATACTTCCGAACATTCAGGAATTTATCGAGCTTATATTCTTTGCATTAAGCAATATTTTTTATGCTTCACACAGTGCAGAGATTTTCTCCACAAATGCAAATACTACGTGACATTTTATCAATAGTCTGAAGAAATTTTCAATTTAGGAAAGTTCATCACAGACGTTGGAAGCGCTTGGCTACAATCGTTTTAAAAACAACTGCTTTACTGCAATAAGCAAAGAAAGCTGAAAAAACAAAAATTGATTGTTTCCGTGCTGTTTACACTTCTTTGTAAAAAAAGTACAATTGTTTCGCCTTCAGGAAAGGCCTGTGCAAATCTGAGGCCGTCCCTTTAAAAAGGATATTCGTTTGTGTTTGATAAATCCAATTTTTTTAATTGCAGTCATGAGAGGGGGTTTCACTAAGACTTACAAAAACGTATTCCCATGAAGATCAACAAGAAAGATGACCCACAAGTCTGGGATACATCTTCCCCCACCTGCTAACTCTAACAGAGAGAGAAAAAACTTAAATCCGAAGACATGATAACCTACAAAAGACCTACCAGTTTCTACAACTGGATAAATACTTACAAGCTACAAGCACCTTGCATTAAGCAAGATGGGGGAACGTGTCAACGGTGTGCCGAGACCTTGCGGCCACTGTGCACTTTGTGGTTGCTGTGGAGAACACAACAAATCAATGGTACCATGTGTCTTACAAATAATGAGCAAAAGTAAAAACTTCCTGCTCAACCAAAACTTGACATGCGCAAACTACTATGGTATTTAACGACTTGTGTGATAGGCCATGAACAATATATCGGCCAAACCATGAAGAAATTTTCCAAGAGACGGTCATCGCACCGCAGTAAATGGAACAGACTCAATTGTAAAAATGACAAAGATGGAGTGGCGTTGTCGCGGCACTATTCAGTGTTCCATGGTATCGTAAACAAACCACCTACAGTATACATGAAGCTTACGCTGTTACTTTTGTTGAGCAACCTAATTTCCATTATCTGGATAACTGTGTAGATAAATAGTATCACCAAAGTAACGCACAAATTAATATTCAAAACATGATCCTTCACCGCGTAAGATAAATTTTGCTATCCTTTTGCGCTGTGCGTTGACGTACTTTCACTTCTTTCGCCGCCAGCGTACTGGCGTTGTGGCTTTCGTCAGTCACAATGTTTCAAATGCGCGCGCTGAGGCTTGGTTGCCATCGCTACAAGTACAAGTTAGGTTTACGTATTCTGCAGAAGTTCCAAACCATACGGCGTGTTGTTTCAAGTTTTAAGTGGACGCCTCGCCTTGCCCAAAGAAGCGAAATTCAAATGCAATTATCTGAGAACAAAGTATATTAATCATCGCAGCTTCTGTTGTGACTTCTTAAGTTTATGCTACTTTTGCAGTAAGTTCTGAAGCTCCAGTGAATGCATTTATTTAAGTGAAACGCATTTTCGAGTATTAATTGTAGCAATTGGTGTTGTGCGATATTTTTACTGCAGTCTTCAGGTTGTTTGCTTTCTCTACCCTTGTTTTAGCCTTTCAACGTTTCACCTGGTAGCATTGCTTGCATATGTAACTCTAAGGGCTGACGATGCGCAGTGTTACCTGAAATGAATTTCCTGTTAAAAATTTGCGATAGAATCCTTGCTTCTTTCACCTGTGACGTGAAGTTGCTTTAACACATAAAGTTGTTTTTGCTGCGAAACCATTGCAAAGTTAGACATGTTTTACCAAAATACGTTTTCGTCCTTAATTTGAGCGGTGTTGAATTGAATTTATTCATGTGTTAAAATCTTGTTGAAGATAATTGAAGTTGTCATTCGAGCAGCAAGCCATCCACGTGATGAAAAAATTTTTGTCAATTATCAACTTTATGTTGAAATGTTTATCGCTGTGTTTCAATTGTAAATGAAAGGTCAAAACTGAATTTGCCTCATTACACAACTATTATGCACAAAACTGTAAAAATGTTGAACTAGTAAAATTGAGAATACAAATCAACTCCTTGTATCAGCTTGATTCGACGATTAGAGATTGATCAGGTTTTACCACATGACATACGTTAAATAGTGTATTAAAAAAATGTTTTCTTTCACTGATTCAGTTTTATGTGAACTGGTGTATTCTTTATTGCTCTCAATCAAGGCCCTTGGAACGATAGATGAGATGTGCAACATCATTTCGTTACCAGTTGTAGCCACCGCATTCCTTTTTCTTAGGGTTCTCTCAAACCTTTTGTCAGTCAGAAACGGATCTGTACTACTCGATGAACTTTTGAACTTGGCAAGCAGGGGATTCAACAATAGCACAAGATGAATGAAATCTACCATGAAGACATTTCATTCATTAAACCAAGATTTTTTTAAGGACAATGTTAGGAACCTGGTATGGATCTGTAGGGACCCGATTTCTCTGATCCTAGGGACCCGATTTTCTCTGATTTTAGGGACCCGATTATAATTTTCTCTGATTCTTAGGACCCGAATCGGGTCCCTAAAACGCCTTAAAAAAACTGGTTATACTTATAATCAATCTCGTAGACTGGTGCAATCTGAAATACATTCCTGCAGCGGTGTTCTTTATGTGTAGATAAAGAATATACTCCTTAAACAACTTCGGACTTTTTAATCAGGTTTGATTTCATTTCTTTAGATAGGTATTTCAACTTGTATTTTAGTGGCAAAGGTGTTGGGCATGAGAAGGCACATCTAGAGAGCTTTGCAACAAATAGAAGACTCAAAGCATTTCTCGATGGAAGCATGAGCCGAAAACAACTTTATGTTGATAATATCTAAAAAATATTTTTGCACCTGCGTTTTCAATGCTAGCAAATATGCTGTCAAGAATGGGCGTTATGAGCGTGACTTGCTCGTTGGTGATAGCTTCAGGGTCGATGGTGATGTTCTGTTGTTTTATAGAAGCAAGGATGAGGCGGAGAGTTTCGATCCGGGCGTTGTTAAACTCTTCTGTTTGAATCAAGCCGATCACTTTCGAAAGATGTTCGGATGGCGTTACCAGTGTACCAGTGTCCGCATAATATAAGTCCAGAAAGAAGTTAAGGAAGCTGCAAAGAAGAACAAAATTTTACGATGTCCAAATATTTACTGTAAGCTCCATTATAATCTCGATAGGCTGCAGACGGCATTTTGTATGTTCTACGATTATGGCAGTGTAAATACAGCACAAAAATCTGAATGCAACTATGGCGTTTGACCACGCAAATAAGCAGCCCATAGTTATTTTTGTTTAAACTGCAAGTTACGAATTGTAAACCCTTGCGCAGATGCAAAACTACCTGAAAAATAAGAAGTATAAAAAACCCAGTAAATGCATTGCTTTCTCCATTCTCAAAAGAGAAAAAACACACGTAGGAAGACTCCAAGAAAGTAAAAAGCTAACAATGTAGCAGTAGCTGATTAGCTATTTAGACGTTTCTAGTGTTTCCCAACAAGTTTTTTAAAGCAAATTTTGCAAACTGGCTTTTATAACCACAAGTCAGCTTCAACTTCCAACCAATTTCGATGCTTGGTTTTCACATACACATTGCATTAAATCTAGTCTCACAAAGGCAAGTTGTTGCTAATAGAATCAACTTGTAAGTGACGAAATTTGTAATAGTCGGATACACAACGTTCATGAAAGTCCACAAGTGGACAGTTACCGAATCTTTTGGATATTTTTCTTTGAAAAATGTGAAAGAGATACAATTTGTTATGTCAGCCGTCATGTCCATTAACTGTTTTACAACGTGGAAGAGCATTTGAGGTACATTCCTCACTGCAAAAGTGGATCAGTTATCCAATCCTTTTATCAGCAGACGCCAGAGTTTCGCCACAGCAGTCCGCAAACGTTTTGGTAAGTTGTTTCAGGTGCTAAGTTAAGCTTTTTTTTGTACCTTTGTTGTCAATGTGAAGTTAATTCGAGGTACATATCATAGTCATCTCGGTTTACATAAAATGTCCACAGATTGAGTTTTGTAGTAAATATTACCGTTTGTATTACGAACAACGAGTGTAAAACCAGGACCTTGTGACGCGGCGTCACATCCATATGCTCGCGGTGTCTATGCTACACCTTGAAAAAGTGTGTGCGTGTGTACACTTTGATGGAGCTGTATGCGAAAAAGATAAAAAAATTGAAAGGATAAAAATTGCCGGTGCGAGACCTGTTTTGGGTCCCCAGATAAATTATAAATCATAACTGATTAAGAGCTTCATTAGCTTTTCAACACTATGGCTAGAAAATTATATGCTTGATTTATTATTTTACTTTGCAAATACCTCGTATTTGCCAATGTCATTAGTTAATTTCAAAATGTCTGAAGCTGATTTCATAGAATCCACACAACGCAGTTGCTTTGCTAATTTCACAACTATGCATTAAATTTGAAATTAATAATATGTTCTTCCCGGTAAATTTTCTGGATGATTGTGTGGGTAAGTTTTACACAGACGAAGCTGCGTGAAATTTAAATGCATTCTATTACCATCAAACAAAACACCACACGCCAACCTTCGGCAATTCACGTTGTCGTCACGCGCCAGCAAGCAACTTACTCCATAAACCTGTACTCCATTAAAGCGGCGTTCATTATAATAGAAAAAAAACAATGGTTTGATACTTTTCGTGCAAACGCAAGGACACCAAACAGCTTTAAGATGAACCCACTTGTGGTCGCAACCCACACGATGACAAACACTGATTTAGGCAACACTTAATTGCAAGTGAATAGGTTCTTTTTAACAAAAATAAGCGCAATTCTTGTCTCACACAAGGAAAGTGCACATCATTGCAAAAGAAAAGTTTATCACATTTCTTTTTATATGAATGTTATCTGAAAACTGCAAACCTAGCTGTGGAAGCTTCCCCGCCATATCTCGCTGAAAACAAATCATACAGTTCGTAAGTAACGTCTTCACGGACTAAAGAAACGCCAGCGGTCCCTTCTGAGTTTTTGATGAAATATTTCGTAGCAACATCGACCAGGTTTTGCAGGAGCACATCTCGTAGGGGTTTTGTTCCCGGCGCTGGTCTCCCGCAGATGTCCTTCAAGCAAGGTGAAGATTTATCAAAAAGAGATGCTATAAAAAGAGTGTACCCAAAAATACTGCACAACTTGGTATAATTTGCCAGAATAAATGAAGTTGTTGTCTTTGCTTTATTTCTCAGAAAAAAAGCCACGCCCACACGCAGGTTTTTTTAGGTTTGACCTTGGTGACCTTGAAACATTTTGAGATACCGGAACTACTTCTGAATACCGATCGAGATGGTCATAAAGCGATGTTTGGGTGTATGCTGGTGGTGGTTATGCCGAGAGGTTCTACTGCATTTTTAGAAACCTTTGGAAAATTAGAGAGACAGTTTCAGACCTTCAAAACGCTTTGAAAAACACTGCCCAGTGCCCACACGCATGGGCGTGGGAAGGATTTTTTCCAGGGGCTGGGCCCATTGTAGATTTTCCAGGGTTAGCCAAAAATATATTTGCAGAGGTGGTGAAAGTGGCAAAATTCCATTTTAACGACTCGAAATTAAGATATCAACTTTTTTTTGCTAAAACTTTGATAAAATGTCAATGTCAAATTTGAAAATCCAGGGTGTCAAGGCCCCCTGCCCCCCTCCTTCCTTCCGAATTCCATCCCCACACGTATCAGTTCGCAGCAGCCCTTGGCGGGATTATGGGTTGTTATGGATTGGAAATATCCACGTGATATTTTTGCGCTTCCGGAATAGCTGGGCCTAAATCGGTTGTCAACTGACTAATATCAAACTTTCGCGCGTTATGACCACTTGAAAAAAGCATGCGGTATTGTACTGAGATATGGCTAAAGTTGCGATGATTCGTGTCGAAGCAAAAGCAGTGGTGCAGTGCTGCTGGAGCGTGCCGGGACTCCGGTCCGCCTTTCAGACTTGGTCAACTAGAATTTTTTTAGCTTTTTAAAATTAGATTAGAATTAAAAGCAGAGGTAGCTCATCTGTCACAAATTAGATCAGAATTAGAACTAGCGGAATTTCGAAAACCATAAATTGAACTAAAATTAGAATTACATTCACACAAATCAAAGCCACTTTAATCCAAGTTCAATTCATGACCAAATGTGGATTCATTCGCATAAGCATAAGAATAGCAAAGATTCGTACGCCAAAGTTGGCGCATTTCGCGCTGTGCAATTCGACTGCATGGCTAAATGCTCGTTCCGATGCAGCCAATGTCGCTGCCATACCCATTAGTTCTCGAGCAGCAGCCTCCATTTCAGTTAAAGGAAACGATGTTCGTTTTTTGAATACCCTAAAACAGGGGCGGGCAAATTTGTTCAATGGAAGAGTCATTGCAGAAAACCAAAAACACAAGCGAGCCGCAAAATCAGTTTGTAGTTTCAATACAAATACGATAAAGAATGCAAGTTTTGCATAAAATGATCTACAGTAATTCTTCAAAAGTCTGGACAGTGCGTTGTCAAAAATGTGCGAATTAATTCTCACAAGTGTTCATTTGTTAGGGTTGCGCGATGGTTTGTTTTTACTAACTTCATTACAGAGAATAAAAATTCCCAGCAATATGTCGTGCTAAATACAGAAATGAGTCGGATTAAATTTTAGTATTTACTTTCTGGAACCTGTCGTCAGAATCAACAGTGGAGTGGCATTGATTGAAATTTTTAAGAACCAGATCTTGCATTTCGGCCAATTTCAATTCTTAAGCAAACTAGTTTGTGACATACGGTTAGCAACTGGACAGCCATGACCTATTGCATTGACGTTGAATGGATTTACAAAGCATGATTTTAACTCATGCAATTCATCAAATCTGACTCCTCCAGTTATCCATGCCTTGCAATATACGTTTGTATTCTGCCAGTTTTTGGTCTGCAATTGGCTCTTTGCGAAAAGTACTCGTTCTCATTTTGACATTGGAAAAATTACAGAATGTTTTTGACAATACGTCTCTGAAAAATTATAATTTTGAGCTTTTAGGTTATCTGTCTTTGTTATCAAATCGCGTAAATTCCCTGGTAACTAAATTCATGAATTCGTGTTAAAGTATTGATAAATGAAACAAACATTGAATATATAAGGCAACAACTCTATCAATTTGAGATATGGCTATTCAGGTGAAAGAGCCACGCAAAGTATTTCGGCGAGCCGCAGTTTTCCCACCATTTACCTGGCTTGAAACATCACAGCTGACTGACTGTCGCCAAGTACGGTATTTATTTGATTGTAAGCCCCGGCTTATAAAGTTTTTTTTCATCATTTGGTGCGGCTTGTAATCAAGGACAGCTTACATTTTTTTATTTCTTTATTTTATCGAAAGGTATATATGACGTTCAGTCTTTCCTTGGCTACATTTTGTCGACCAAACCTTCTTTACACATTTTAGGCTCTTCAGAATCATAAGCACACTCCGTCACAGGAGGGATTATGATGAACAGAAGCCAGGTTGTAGCTGTGCAAGCATCACTACCAGGGTTACGAATAAACGCGAAACGTGCCAGCACGCGGAATTATCTCAGAGGCTTAGGTAACCTATGTTCAAGTGCGGCTTACAATCAAGGGCGGCTTACCTTAATTTTTTATCACCATTTCGTGCGGCTTACCACCGAGTACATAGGGTACCTGGGAACTATTGTGACTTCTGCGTGTGAGTGGATAGGCAATGTTACGTAATAATACACATTGAAAAGGTCACAAAGCTTGTACCGCAGCTGTGAATGAGAAAAGAAATTGATCGAATATTTACTGCTTTAGCTTTCAAGTGATGGAGTGGCAGCACTTGTGACCATTTTGTTGCACTGTCTTTGCGCGAGGATGCATTCTCGTTTGATCTTTAAAAATACCGTTGGACAAATTAGTATTTTTGACAAAACAGGAAATTAGATTAGAATTAAAATTAGAACACTGAAGGTTTTAGGAAATTAGATCAAAATTGGAATTACCGTCTTTTCGCGCTAATTCATCGAATTAGGAAACTAGAATGATTTGGTTGTCCAAGTCTGCCGCCTTTTCTACCAGTGTATGATTAGTCGCTGCCTACAAATCCAAGCGAAAAGCCAGCAGTCTTTGCCTGTGGGCTCCGGCCAGGCGCGTAGCCCGAAATTTTGGTAGGTGGGGGGGCAAACAACAACCAAGTCTCAGTATTTAAATATTTAATGCGCTTGTTTTTAAAACATCATCCATAAAACGTGCATTTTTCTGGCGTTTTTTTCCTGGATAATGAAGTTGAGTTAATTAAGTTCAGCCGGCAAATAGAAAGTGTGTTTTCGTTGAGCATTAAATGTTTATTTTAAGTAAAGTTCCTAACTTCTACTCTGGATCAAAACCACCATGTGCTCGTAAAATTTTCCTGCAAAAGCGCGTGTGAACAAGTGCAAGATCCGCAGTATGCTTTTTGCAGCCAATATTGCAGTTGAGCAAGAACTCATTGTGCCCGCCATTATGATTGCGCTTTTCACACGTTTCTGTTGCAGGTCTACAACTGCACATGGTCAATCGAAGCCAAGTAGTGTAACTTTGCGCTAAGACACAGATCCCGAAGTAGGTCTACAAAACTTGCGCGCATATAACATGTGGATCCCGTCCATTCTTGAGCGACTGGTTGATATATGCAGCTGTTAACGTAAAGGCTAGAGTCCCTCAACGTATTTGCAAAATGTTTTGATTTTATGTCATTAAAACGCTGTGAAATGGGACTGCGGTAGCATTTTTGTACGCTACTTGCACTATAAGCTTGCTTCCCGAAATCGATTAGGTGTTTAGCCTAGCTATTTTGAGTAAACAATATATAATTCACAAATATGATAAAGACAATATATAAATTGGGGAAGTTACACATGTTCTCTAAACAACCATGCATATGTTTGACCCACTCTACACAAAGTGTGGAAAAGGTTGGGTATTTGCGAAAACGACGACGGCACAGTCGATTGTCACCACGGCTCTGATCTGAAGTTAAGAAATATGCGTCGCCACAGTTAACACAATGGTTGGTTACTTTATCCAGCCCAGTGTTTCTCAAATGAGTCAAAACCCAAACAAGGGTAGCGAATGGTCAAAAAGAGTCGATATAAACCGGAGTTGTGTACTTTCAACGTTACCACTGCTTGTCTGTCTATAGTGTAGGTACGTGAGAAAAGAGTATATAGCTGATATGCTGATATTAGAAACGAACTTAGTCGCGGGGTGTTCACCAAACTCAGATTTGGGTCGCGCTCAAAAAAGTTTGGTAACCGCTGATCGAGCCATTCTAGCATAAGCGTTTGAAGTTTTTTTTAAATCCATTTAAATCCACACAGCAAAATACAATGGACTGGGAACAAAGTTACTTCAGTTCAGGGTTGGGCAAACTACGGCGCGCAGAGCAGCCACACATACATATATAGCACATATTTCGAGTTTATGTTAAAGTAATTTTATTGATTAGATTAGAATTCTCGATTTTATTCCACACTTTTCATTCGGAGCCGCATTTAAGCTCAACCGGAAGTGGCTATTTTTCCCTCATTTTGTGCTAGCTAGTGCAAAAGGTTTTTAGTAAAGTTTTTAAAGCGATTATGGATGTAATATATACGATCCCGTGTGGCAAAAAAGGTTTCCATGTGACTCTCCATAAAACTGTTTGCCCACCCCTACTTTAGTTTCATTTTAGTCACAAGCACTTTGTCAAGAAACCAGAATCTGTAAATTATAGGCTAGTAGTATCAATGTAACTTATGGCAGTGTCGTTTTTGCCTTCAGCATTTACAAAATGAAAAACATATACCTACTTGAATTCAAATTTACTGAACAATTTCAAATTTACTGTAGGATAGGGTGGCAATTAACATCTGATGAAAGTTGAAACACTTTACTTTCATACTGTGTAGGCCTACAGATCGGACTCTGATTAGGCCTACTTAAATTTTTTTTTGCTCTCCGGCGAAGTATGTGAAATCATTGATGAAAACGTTAAAACTCCACATATTTGTGAATGAACAGTCACACAGTACATTTAAATCATCACAAATAAATATCCAGAATGAATGCTATAGTTGCCAAACAGTGTCTACGGCAGGGGTGGCCAACCCGCGGCTCGCGAGACGCATGTGGTTCCTTGCCCGGTTCCAGGCGACTCTTACACAATTAGGCCTACCAGAAATGCCACAAAATAGCATGCACGCCACTAAATGGCTATGCAAAAACGTTCTGTATTGTCAGATTGATTTGTGACACTTACAATCAATCTAGCTGAAAAAAGGTATGCGTTCGAGTGAGGTAAAGATGAGTGCCCATGTGTATGATGTGGCTCTTTGGGAACGGCGTTCCCACACTTTTTTCACATTTTGCTTTAAAATGAGTTGGAAGCTGTTTTGAAATGCCTATTTTTGGATGCATGCCAACACCTTTTTTGTTAACACAATATCCCTGGGTAACACAGTAAAAAATGTGACTCTTGGTATCTAACTAGTTGGCCACCTCTGGTCTATGGTCTCATTGCGTAATAAAAAGGCTTTGGAACTGTATGGCTTCTTAGCCAACATTCGAGCTTCAAGGCATATAAAACGTATATCACCGCCTTAGTTTTGAAACTATACAAAAATATACGATGTTCGTTTAAGGCTACGGCTGATGCTGCAGACAAGGGTAAGCTATATAGTATTTTTAGCACGCCAGAGTTATCAGAGAGGAAGTTTTGCGATGATCTTAAAATGAAGTTTACATCACCATTAGGTGGTACAGCAAGCTGGTGCCCGAGAAACAGGGGCGAAAAGCGTTACTGTTTGTTTTTACTTGCGGTTAGTGACTACAAGCGCTAAGATACAAGTTTGTATTTCATTATCACCAACTTCCACATGGAGCTTAAACCTTAGGTAAAGGTCAGCCATGATATGAATTCTCCAGAATTAACACTAAGCACAACATTTGATTAATCATGGACAATTGGTAAACCATACTGCTTTGACAAGGTTCCACTAAAAGCTGATGTAGGATAGGTTCCTTATGCAGTTTCTTTGATTTGCACTGAGGTATTTCTTTCGCTTACACATCAAAAGCTTGATTAACCTGAAACATTTTGGTTCAACTTCGGATTGGGCGGAACCTCATACATCTTAGATACCGTAATTGCAGTGGAGCCCTTTGGGTATGCGTTCTAACTTACGCATATCTTGCCAGATGGTTTGCTGGTCAGGTCAGGTCAGGTCAATCTATTATATTTTCAGTTTTAAACTGGACTTAGCTAGTTTAGATTGCTGCCTGCTCCGGCGTTACGTTCCGTCAGTCAGCGTGGGCCATGTTTAGTTTCGTTTTAGAGAAATTGTTTGTTTGTTTATTTCATTATTTATCAATTATCTTCTCAAACGATTGGTTTTTGTCGCAAACGTTACTTCGCAAAAATTAGTAAGCACACTTACACACATACATCTACTCACGCTTGATGAAACGTGATTGTAATAAGCTCACGGTTAGCAACGTGTAACTTGTTGAGGTTTTCGCATGAGCATTACAAGGTGCCATGGAACACGGATTGAATTGCATGAGACAGTTGCGTGAGGTGTAGCTGTGTGGCCATCGAATAAGTTACACGTTGCTAACCATATCTGAATTCATTATTGGCGGTTCGATTTTTCATATTTCATGCTGGTAAAGTTCAATGCGTCACAATGTGAGTCACATTTTGGTATATTGGAATAAACAACAATCTCACAAAAGTCTTGGAAGAAAAGCCAATACAATGAAGTTGCAACCTGGAAATACTTTTACCTGAGCAAGTGCATGACGCCCAGCCAAAACCCAAAACAACAAGGGTAGAAAATGAAGATTAAGCCACATGTTTTGTTTTTAAATCTGACAAATGCGTTCGGACTACCCACAGTACTTTCATGTGTTTAGCAATACTGTAATTTTCTGCAAAATAGAAAAATATTAAAATCCTTAAACAAATGTTCAGGTCCACATCATAGATGCATAATTGTCATATTTCAAACGACTTCATTCGTGCAAATCTTTTCGAAACCTGCAATCAGCATTTGAGCCTATAACGATTGAGCTGAGCAGCTTTAAGTAGTCAAACTAAAAAAAATTTCCCGTTTATCAAAGCGTACTGTTTTAATTATTTTATTTAGCGAAGATTAAATTACTGTACCACTGAAAGGTAACCTGACTTGAAAAGAAAAGGCATAGGTGAAAATCAAGATAAAAAGTTCACAGTACTCTGAAATTCCGTCCTTTCCGATAGGGGACATGCCAGCCATCACGCAGAACACTTTCTTTTTCCCTACCAAGCTTTTCTTGACAGAAATAACCCTCAGCATAGTACCGACAAAGTCACGGCTGCTTTAAAAGCTCAGCCTTTTTTCTGTGATAAACGACTGTTTTTTCCGGACGAGCCAGCGTGAAAGCATAAAACNAAGGTAAAAATAGGCGAGTTTGCGGAACGACGCCTACGCAATCAACTCATCTCTTGCTATGTATTTTTTCAGTGGACTGTGACAAGAAGAGGTTTGGAGTTTGAAAACCATGGGTGTTTTCGTTGGAAAAGTAAACACTCTTGCTGAGAAGAGCATCAATGTTTCCATGACAGCTGCACTCCCAAGCATTCTCGAAACTTTTTTTACTTTTAAAAGTCGTTGCTTTGCGACGGGAGCGGTTGTGATAGATTAATAGTTGGATAGAGGGTCGCAAACTTCGAAATCTGTGTCTCGTCAATATGCATTTCACTTCATCTATGCAGCAGTTTGCTTTTTGCGC
>JGI24158J21664_10004435_pt1 | contig 18075 bp, 10 predicted proteins | sample Ectturendosymbi3_FD_21664 | JGI IMG/M metagenome (IMG submission 21664)
TTTTTGGTGTCGCATGTGCAAGGGAGAAAGTGTTGTTTATCGCAGGTGCGCTGACGTATTCTGGATTTACCGCATCTGAGTATAAAACACTTTTTTGAGGCTTTGCGCAGGTACAGAAATTGTGGTAAATTTCCGTTCGTAGCAGAATCAAGCTGGCCATGTTGGTATTTTTCGGTAATTTTTGTAGAACATTTTTCTAAAAGGTGTACAAAAGTTAACAATTTTAGCTGCAAACTGTTTACTTGGTTGATGTGTGCAAACAAGGAAATACAAAGCAAACTTGATTGCTATGAAAATTTAGGAAATTTTCTCAAATTTTTAAAAGGTTACGTGAAAGAGAGTTTGAAAGAAGTTTGTACTTTGACAATCATAGTAAGACTCGGAGTTATGCAACCAATGAACCAGAACATTTGCACCACGTAATAGCCTTTGACTATACCAGGGGTTCCCAACCTTTCTCTGACCATGTACCCATACAGAATTTTGACAGATGAGCATGTACCCCTAAAATTTCTTATGACAAAAAGGCTGGGTAAAGTAACAGAAATTCACTGAATTTTTAATAGAATTTTCAGATTTTTAGAACTATAAACGTTGACTCCCTTTTTATGTCTCAACGTTAATTTGTTGCGGATGTACAATAAATGCACCCCAGGTTGGGAACCCATGGACTAAACTATACCACGTAAGTTACAAAGACAGGTTTCATGACACGCCAAGGCAACGGTTGCTACAATGACCAAGGGAAGACACGCGTCAAGCATGATTAGCAACTGCGTTTAAGCTCGACAGTTGGGTGCATCTGCTAAGGGGTAAGTGAAAGGTGTTTGTTGGACAAGATGAAAATCATCAAAAATGAATGCAGAGATGTCTGCTGTTGGACAATTTCTACCATTTTGTTTTGCAATCAGTACATGTTTGCAGTTTTGCTAGCCAATTTTGTGCTAAAATGAGTTTACAAAATTTTTGAAATCGGTTTCTGACTCAGTGAAGTTTGAAACCCACATCTCTGGTGAAAGTAATTTAAGAATGAATTAAAAAGTCATTTTGCAACAATGCCAGAGTTATATGCTAAAAACTGCATATCTGAAAGTGTATTAAGATGATGCCCAAGCTGCCTTTTCAAATGTGCGTTGAAACTGATAAACCTGGCTTGCAAATATAATCTACAAAGTTTTTCCCTGAAGGCAGTGTTGCAAGGCATGAGCATATTCACGATTAAATTCGCTGATATATTTTTTTCAAAGGATTTTTCAAGTGTGCTTACAAGCTACGCAGTTGCCAATAAGCAATTTTACTTTTTCGTAGAATTATTTCAGAGATATACCACAAGCAGTGAATAGCAAATGGCTCTCTGTGAAAAACGTGCAAGTGCAAGCCACGAAAGTGCAGTGTTTGGTAAAATCCCCGCTTGTGCTCACAAACCATCCAACAGCCGCGTTTGTCCGAGCAAGCTTCGTGATTCCAAGTCACGTGAAAACTGGGACCGTTCGCAAACGCTGCTGCGTGACCCGACCGTGACCCGGATGAGCACAGTCCCGAGCTTGCTGCAGTCGCACGACAGATTGGAGCGATGCTCAGGTTTGCCCAGCGCCGCTCGCCGAGGTCCCAGCAGACGCAAGTCGGGCGATCTGACTGCGCACTGGATGGCACAACTACTGGCAGGCAAGGGTCTTCCTTTCAGCAAGGCTTTCCCCACCAACCACTTGCACAGGCGTTGCCGTTTTTGGCCTAGTCTCTCCTCATGCGCGGCCAAGTCCCAGTCGAAAGCCCCCAAATCGCCTAATGCGCATGCTGTGATGCTGAAGTACCCGAGGTTAATCGAATCATCGCCAGACACTGATGAAAGCCTATGGAAAGCTAGCACTACCTTGCCGAAACCAGCAGCGATGCGAAGTAAGTTTAAACAGTGTCTGGCGACGAGAGCTGCTGCTGTTGCTCGCGTATCGCTTTTGTGCTGTAAAGCACTTTATCATAAGCTGATGGTTATTGACCTTCAAAACAGCAATACCTCCGTCAGTTTTGACCAACCATTGTTTCAACTTCGCTGATTGGTTTGAGTAGCACTTAAAACATCTTAACATATGCTATAAAGAGTGTGGCAAAATGCGCGCCGTTAGTAACAGCACTTGACAATGACGCAGCTGTATACTTTCAGCTCAAGCTTACAGTTCGAAAGCTGCTAATGCGATTTCGTCGGTGCGCCTGTCTTCGTCCAACAATTGCTCGAATTCGACGCTGACAAAAATGCAAATGACTCGGTCAACCTTTCGCGGAGATCACCAGGAACAAAGCTCCGTCCAGTATCATCCTCACTCTGTTCAAAATTGTGCGACTTTGTCTCCCAGAGACAATCAGAACGGTTCTGGAGCGACCGCACCGAATGTTGGCTCCTCTACCAAAGCGGTTTGGAGAGGCAAGCCCGTAATTTTTGATTCTGAACGATCGTCCCGAGCTCCTTTACCTCACTGCATACCTGACGGTATGGATGAATCGTTGCAATTTGAATCCAGGTTTGAATCGGGAAATCTTCGGCAAGTCCGAAGAATGTAAGTCATTTTTTTACGACTGCAAGAAGCTTGTTAACTGCGTCACTTTAAATTGTCTTTACATTTAACTTATAAGTCGAATTGCTAAAATATCTCTGTGTGCATGTTGCATCAATCGTAATAATTCATTACGAGATGTTCTTGTTCCATTTCTGAAAGGTGGGAATGTGATGCTGTTGCTCGGACTGCTGACCCCATCCCTATGAATGGTGCAGCTTGGTTGACAAACAACAGTAGCGCACTTCCAGGTTTTAAAAACGCATTCAAAATTAGTAGTTGCTTCTCAAATTCACAACGGTTAACTGATGTGTGATGCCCATCGTCTGAAGTTGTCCACTCACCCAGCGCTCACGTACGTTGCCCCAATTTTTCAGAGCCGAGCACGAATACGAGCTGGTCTTACGGACAGACATGTACACGAACCGGCACACGCAGTGGTTTTACTTCCGACTGCAGAAAGTAAAGCGCGATCGAAGATACAAGTTCAACATCATCAACTTACTCAAAAAAGACAGTTTGTACAATTACGGTGTGTCCAAATCGTTTCGCGACAGTGGCTTCCATTTCCCGGCATGTTTGATGTAAAGGTTGTGCGGCGCTCGTCTGAGCAATGAAGGAAACCTGGTGTATTTAGGATGTTTGGTGTTAGTACTCTGCGAGCATTGTGTGTCGGACTCCGTGTTTTGGCGTTCGCTGGTACGGCCGGTTTGTCAGTGTTTTCGTATGACCCAGGGACCTAAAAGAAAATTACTTTGCGCCATTGTTTTTTTTCTTAAGTGTTTTCATGTTGAGCAGGTATGAAGCCACTGATTTATTCCGAACATCTGGCTAATGAGAAAGGTCTCGGTTGGCACCGAACTGGTGAGAATATAAAATACGCGTCGTGGAACAATGCTACGAGAAACGCAATTTTGTCGTTGGATCTGCAATACTACTGCCTTGAATTTGAGGTGCGACATTTTAACTAAAAATTCGTGCTTTATATGTTTTGTTTCTGTGCCACGTAAAGCAGCTGCATGTAAAAAATAGATTCGCTGCTTGTTTGTGTTCAAGACTTAGCCTTAAACAATGTATTTGTCAGTTTATCCGCGTGTCATGTTTGTTTGTTGTTTGACTGAAGGTCAGCTCGAAGCAAAGTCAAGCAGTGATTATCTGAGGGTATCCGCCCGCGTCGAAAGGGTAGCAAAAATAATCAAACCCTGCAGTCGGTTTGAAATCCGCATAATCACTACAATTATCCCTTTCTCCTGTTGACAAGCTCAAGCACCCTTCGCTTAACGCATCCTCACGTTTCACTGTTAAGAACAGTGGGCACTCTTTATACCTCGTCCAATGCTTTTAACAGCGACGCTGCTTTTTCTACACGGACATTCACCAAATTCAACTCTTGTCGGGTCGCCCTGCCGTGGAATGACTGGAATGGCCCCAGTTTTCAGGTTCTGGCGCAGTCGTTGTCATGTTGCCGATTTGCTGTCGGCCTATCGTCAAAAACTGTCTAGTAAGCGATGGGCTCGCTGCACTGTTGGAGATATTACTTCACCTCCCTTCCACAAACAATCCAGACATTTATCAACATCTCGTCCAACAAGGAATACCAGGCATACAATGGTGCGGACTGGTTGAAAAAACTCATTTCGAGGTTCACTGCCATGCGCTGTTCAACATCATTCCTGACTCGCTGTCATTGGTGCTACGCACCCGGTTTCAGTTATTGGTGGGACTTCAACGTTTTTCGCATTTTTTCGAAGCCCCAGCCATTCATCACACTTGGAATCGAGATGTCAGTTTAATTGCCACTCGATCACTTGTTGAACGTCAGAAAAGTATGTTTGGCTTTTTTCGTCTGACGAACAGGCATTCTGCTTTAATCGATGCGACGCTTAGTCCCATTGTATTGCTTCAGTGGCAATTAAACTTACCGGGTTGAATTTCGCTCGTTCAAGTACTGTTAGTTGCCCCGTCGTTTATAAGAATCTGTTCGTCAAATTCTGACGCTATGATTCATCTCGCTTCCATCAAACTTGACATTTGCTCAACAGCAATGACGGAAAACCACGAGAGGGCGGCCTTAAGTGAACTTTGTGATAAATCGAAACAGAAAAGTATTTGAACGTTCAACGTTCGAAACTGATTTTGTGTCTTTCTGGACGTGGAGTGACTTCCACTTGGTCCTTCGCAAGACCAGTGGACGTTCTGCACAATACAAAGGCAAATCGTTCCTGAAACGCGTTGCAGATTTTTTTCGACTGGGAAGGAGTTGAAAACGACACCGTATACTTGGCTCACTGTTACCCGTACACGTATTCCGACCTGAGGAGACATCTCGATGAAATGATGTCAGACCCCGAAACGTCGAAACACGTCAAGAAAGAAGTTCTGTGCGAAACCACAGCTGGCAATGCATGCTTCCTGCTCACCATCACTGACTTTCCAGACAAAGAGAAGGACAAGTACAAAGATTTGCACCAGGTGAGTGCGTGAAAAACATCACCTGCTTCTGTTGGTTGCAGATGCTCGCTGAGATAATCCAAACCTCGTGTTACAAACAGTAGTAGCGATCTTAAGGGTCAGGGATTTTAATTGTGGCATATTCAACGCTTCACCTAATTGTGCACCTGCTTGTCGTGCGCATCAACAATCGGCTTCGCGATTCCATTTAAACTTGTGTTGGTCACGAGCGGTAATTCCAATAAGTTTGCTCATGGGACATGTAACCCGGTACCTAAGCAACGAAATGTCTTGTGGTCTTGTGGAGATAAAATAACGTCTGCTGTTGTTAAGCAGGCTTAGTTTAGTTTGCTACTGGTTTTCTATTAATCGTGGTGTGTTTTCGATTCTCCAATTTTGTTACAGGAAAAACAGGGAGTGGTTTTAACTGCTCGTGTTCATCCTGGAGAGACTCAAGCCAGTTGGATGATGAAAGGAGTTCTCGACTTTGTCACTTCCAATCATCCGAAGGCTGTGAAACTGCGAGAGAATTTCGTTTTTAAGGCAAGCTCTGCGCTGCGGTGCTGTTGGTTGAGCCAGAACTTTTAAGTATGCAGGTTGTGAGAGAAAGTGATGACATTAAATAAAATTGTGTTTTTTTTAACTTTGTGTCCTATAAGGTGCGACCTGCACACGACAATCAAAGGTTAAAGTTGCCTTGTTGAAGGCAGTGACCTTGTTTGAGACTTAGCGCCACAATTTCAACAATGAAAACATTTCCAGATCGTTCCTATGCTAAATCCGGATGGTGTGATCGTGGGAAACTACCGCACGTCCTTGTCTGCCCGGGACCTGAACAGGAACTATCGGCATCCACGTCAAATGACTTTTCCTACTGTTTGGCACACGAAACAAATGGTGGATCACTTCAGCAAAGACCATCCGGTAAGTTGCTACATGCTGCAAGTCTGTCGTACTTCATCTTGTGAAGTCAGGAATACTTAGCAGCGTTGCTGTGGCTGGTTCGGTTGTCAAACTGAAATGTTTGTACTACGTACTATGCTTCATACCTTTAAGAACTCGCCTATGGTCATTGATCATGAGAGCTGCTGAAACAAACGCACAAACAGAACGATAAGGAGGCGAAACAAACTGCAGCTAATACTGCATGGCTGCTGACTTGCAAGCGCAAATGGTTTTAATCTTTTTCCGATATTTTAGCCCTCGTCTGACAGGTGTGCATATTTCTACTGTACCCAATTAATAAACAAACAGAGGGTCCGTGACCTACCGACTGTACAACTTCTCCAATGCGACAACTGTTGCATATGCACAGAGCAGAAATAAAACAATTAAAAACAACATTTAATCACACAACGTGCGCTACACTCATTGTGGAGGCTGAGTCTGTTTGTTTTTAGAAAGCATAGCTATTCTAATCTAGGCTCAACATATGATAATGCACAGATCAAGTCACCTTCCGCATTAAGCCCGCTTCTTGATTTCGTTTTCATGGCAACAAGAACCGCCTGTCTGCCTCGAAATGCCTTCAGTTACTGCATGTTGTGCATAGCGTAGTAGGCTACGTCAGGTTTTTTTTGAGGAAAATGTTAGATAGCTGGTATGGACCTGTAGGGACCCGATTTCTCTGATTCTAGGGACCCGATTTTTAATTCTAGGGACCCGAATCGGTTCCTTTAAAAACCCTGGGCTACGTGGAGATTCCACGCCGCAATAATTTCTAACACATAATGACGAAAAAGATCTCTTTATGACGTTTGCAGCTCAAGAACTATCTATATTTTCGATTAAAATGTTCAATTTGCAAAACGTACTCAAATTCCAATAATACCGGGCCATGACCCGTAAAAATTATTGGTTGAAAATTTGGAATCCTTTAGCTTTACATGTGTGATAAAATGCGCTTGTACAGCTCTTCAGACAAACCTAAAAAAATAGTTATTTTCGTACCTCTGAATGCCAGGGTGCTTAGGAGCCCCATTTTTAGAAGCCAGAGGAGAAGTAATTCTTATGCCTGCTGCAAATTCAGAGTGATTTACCACCAGGTGCGTATTCAAACGTACGTAGAAACGTACGGCGCATTTTCCTGTGAACAACTGTTATTTAGATCGACTACTGGCTCAATAACGTGCTGCTTTTGAATTGCACGTACCGTGAGATACATTAAGACATCTACAAAGTATTTCTTAAGCATTCAGTCGACTGCTGTGTGCTGCTGCGCACTTGTTAACATTCCACATGCCACGCGCTGCTAGTCCTCATGTTTAGGTTACAGCTTTATTCATAGTATCAGGCTGGTCACCTGCTGTATGACTGCAAACGACTAGATCAGAAGTGCAAACGGACAACTTCTACACAAATACTGTTTTTATCCAGATCGCACTGTATTGTGATTTGCACGGACACAGCCGCAAACACATGGTGTTCATGTATGGCTGCGAGCGAAAGGCGCTGCTTTCAAAGCCCAGCAGCAAGAAGCCCAAGAACATCGAGTCTGGCGAGCTTGAGCCAGCTGAACCTGTCGTCGAAAAACCCTGTGATCCGCTGGATAGCGCTCGCAATTTTGTCGAAGAGCGCCTGTTTCCGTGGATAATGTACAGGTTGACACCAACGAAGTGAGTGACAGTTACATTTGAAACGAGAAAACCTTTTGCGCAGTTTCAGTATTTTTCATCGTGCGCATTTGGATTTTATCGGCATGGCCTCTGAGTCATCCTTGTTTTTTCATTATTCAAACACACCTGCGCTGCTGACATAGTGTTCGCTTCGCGCCAGTAACTTTTCATCGCAGCCAGTTTACCAACAAACGACTTCACTCGTGAAACGGACACTTCGTTCAACTCCACTGCGCGGAGTGTACGAGCTGTGTGAGTGTTCAGCGACGTCTGGATGTTAATGAGACGCCGCATCCACTTGATAGGATGATGTTCTAACTCTCTAACGGGCGTACCACTCCACCTCATTGTAGCATGTTCTTAACGCAATGGCGCATTTTTTACAGGATCATGACGAAGCTAATGCGAAACACAAAAATAGTTCCTTGTTAGTGATTTTGGAGCGACGACTAATATGTGTTTGTTCAAGTCGCAAGAGTGGTTGGTGTAAATTTGCCGTTTTGCTGCTGTGTTTGTCTACCGAGCCGGTTTTGTGCCTTTGCAGGTTTTCATTCGACAGCACCAAGTTCGCAGTCCGTCGCTGCAAAGAATCGACAGGACGCGTCGTCATGTTCAGACAGATGGGCATCATGAACAGCTTCACCATGGAGGCCTCCTTCTCCGGCACAAAGTTTAGTAAAGAGTAAGAAACGTTGCTGTTCGATGTCATGGTTTGCGCGACAAGACGACACGTGACTTGCGCTTGCTCCGCACAACTGACCTTGCTCGTTGTTTGTGACGTTTGCGCAGCAAAGGACGTCATTTCAACATTGACGACTTTCAACTGATCGGACGAAAACTCTGCGAATCGGTTCTGGAATATTCGCGTGTCTGTCAAGACCCTGTCTCGAAATCGCGCATTATTCTTGAAATGACGCGGGAAGTGGCGCAGAAGGTTGGTTTAAAATCACTTTCAAAATGAACACGTCTACTGTGACGAACCTAACGCTATGAAACCTGAGTCACCGATCTGGCGATTTTTGCCCTGACAAGCTTGGAAATGAACGTCTTGCGGGTGAAAATATGCGAGTTGAAAATAATTTCTGTTAATTTGCAATGTGGATTTTTGGAAGCAAAGAAAAGGCCGCATTTGAAGCAGTTCTTCACTTAATAGTGGCCTTTAATCGTGACTTTTAGATCCTACCCATACCCTGCTCTATTAAGTAATTTTTCGTTTAATAACTGTTTTCTAACATTTGCACACGACTGTCACAGCAATGTTTCTCGACCTTTTCGCTGAAGGGAGCCAAATCCAGACCTACCACTTTGTTAGAGAGCCGCACTACAATATTTTAACACAAGTCAATTGACACGTTTTGTTATATTGCTGAACGAAGTCTGTTGCACAAAGTATTAACGGTTTTTTGAAAGACTGCTGAGGGCCGCACAAAGGGTGCTTGGGAGCCGCATGCGACTCTCAAAACAGTGGTTGAGAACCAGTGTTAGAGTGTCGATGTTAAACAAGAATTAGGCGCGGAGTATTTCTTCACTGCAGTAATAACGAACTCCAGAACCTTGTTTTAAACAAGGGGTCACCAACATACCACCCGCGGGCGCCAGATCGCCCACACGGACCATGTGGGTCGCCCGCGGGCTTGTTCTGACAACAGCATAAACAGGATCAGTGTCTTTACATTGATGGATATCTTTAATTTTTATTAGTGATAACATAATTGAAGACAAATTGAGCAAATATTTATTTCGGAAGTGTGTGTATCCAACTGGTAGCCTTTCGCATGAATCTGTACCAAGAAGTAGCTCTCAGTTTCAAAAAGGTTGGTGACCCCAGTTTTAAACCAAAAAGTGAGTTTTCCGCAAAGGAGAACATATCACAAAATGTGTTGCGTAAATCATTTTTACGGCCAGGCACACAGCTGTGTACGAAGATGGAAATCGTCATCAGGCCCCAAAATCTCTTCGAAATGCAAGGCAGTCTACCGCAGGGAAGGAAACCCCGTTTATATAATATTTGCGTATTTTCAAGTTAACAGTGGGTGCTGTTTCCAAGCAATTGGTCGCAGTTGTTCACAGAACATACCCAATGACAGTGGCACGTCATAGTTTCTTTGATAGCGTATCATGGACAGTATAGAATTACCTCGCCATGACCCTGGTCTACGGTTACTAATTATCACGGCATAATACCGATTTTCATTTAAGTTCTTTGACCTTTATTAGCACGTGAAGTGCTATTAATAGGGTTTTAATGTAGAGATTAGGTGTTGAATGCGAAATGCGGTTCTATCTCAACATATTTTGAAACAAAGTTTTTTAATCTCCAGCGCGGCCAAAATGGTCCTCCCCTTGTCAAGAATTTTCAGTTTGTTTTATTTAACTTATTTTATCTGCAAAAGGTCTTTAAGCATGTCGTAATTATCTCAGGTATTACTTAATCGGAATCCTACCTCATCATCGTTACCACTTCCTACCGCTTCATCAAACAGTCAGCCCGATCAGGTCTACAGACAATTGGGACGGAGCAGACCAAGCGCGAATGGTGGTAAGATAACGGGCATTCAGCTACGGCTAGACTGAAGACTGTTCCAATTTTTGGGTAATTGTCACTGCACAGGTTCGGTGGAGACTTCCGCGCAGAAACCATCTTCATCTGTGGTCAAATCAACAGATCGTAGCGAATCAATAACAAGCAGCCATGGCGCTGGTGGAGATCAAGGTGTGGAGGCATCACATCCAGAAAGTTCTGCACAAGGCGAAGTGCGCGATCATTTGAAAAATTACGGCAGCGCAGAAATAACAACCTGCAAACAGCATTCTAAACACCCGAAGACATTCAATCGCGGTGATGCAGCTGAAGATGATGATGAGTATCCATTGCTAACTGCTGCAGGCTCGAATGACGTGGATGAAAGTGACGTCAATTGCTTCAAATTCCTGCAGCAACTAAACTTACATCAACTGGAAAATGAATCTGAGTGAGACGAAATATTGTTTGAAATCCTGTTTAATTCAATATCGTTTGAACTTATTTCGCGGTAACCTAATGTGACGTAGTTGTCTTTCCGTGAACGAACTGTACGGCTTAACACAACCTACCACTCCGCTCTTTGCTGAGTCGTTAATTGTTGTGTCAAGTCCTGATCCAACGAGAGTTACTAGGCGCCAGTCATCTTAAGACGCTTCTGAATTTGAATTTATTTCTTGGCAATGCTTGCGCCTTTTTCTAAGTTGCTCTCTTCTTCCCTGTTCAAGGACAAGCTCTGAAAGTAACAGCGACTCCGATCCTGAGCTGCCGATCGACAGCGCCTCGTCCGAAGCCAAGAACCGGGGGTCGGGCAACGGGAGTGGAGGGCGCAAGAAGAAGAGAAAGAAGAAACAGCAGAGGCTCGGCAAGTCCGTCTCTGCTCCCTCCCACGTCATGTCCATACAAAGCAGGAAATCCGCAGAGGACTCAGCGAATGGGAAAGATTCGGTCATGAAACCGAAGGTGACTTATTCAGATTTGATCTTTCTATAGGAGCGGTTTGTTTTGACTTTTAAACGACGACCTCCTGAAAGACCCGCTACAAACAATAAGCCTGGCACTTTAGGTCATTTCACACTCACGGTACACCCGCACCCACCTTATGCTTGTTCCAAAACTGCGCGCGAGTACCCCCCCACCTTTTTGTGAGAGGCAGTTCGTAGTGTGATTTCTAACAGCGCAACGCAGTGAGTATTGACCGTAGCAAAACGTCTGTCGATCATGTAAATTTTCCTTGACGTTTTCGCCACAAATCTGTGGTAGTTTCTGTCATGGTTCCTTGCGCTTCCTCAGACATAAAGCTCCTGGTTGAATGACCATTGCAATCGTTTCTAATGCAGTTCTGATGTCGTGTCTCGAGTGAAAGTACTGGTTTGAATGGTTTATAACTGACGTACAGTATGACTGCAATTCTTTCGCTACTGACTACTTTGCTGATGCTTCAGGTGAACTACCCTGGTTTTGTCAACAAATACGCCAACAGAAGCAACGGCGGTATTCCTATCTTCGCCCAAGAAAGGATCAAAGAGAGAGCTGCGAAGCGGTCAGTGACAACCTTTGAAAAGCTCTTTTGCATTTCGACAACGTGCGTTTTCGTGTGCGATTTATTTTCATCTGCAAGACACGCGTCAAACGCTTTCCCGCTGCGGCTGATTTCCCAGGTCGTGGTAACGTCTATGTGCGTAATAAGCATTCGTGCTCTTTGCAGCCTCGCCGAGTTGAAGCTTGTTGAAGAAGATCGGAAGCAGCAAGAAGACCAACTTCGCCGACAGCTGCTCATGGCGGGGATTCAGGACGGACCCGGCATCCACTACGAAATGCAGGTAACTGTGATAGCAACGACGAGCGAGATTTTTTACTGCCTTGCGTGCAGTGGGCAGATGTTCCAGCGTCGGTATAAGCAGTTCGCAAATAGATACTTGCTCCCCTCAGCCTCAGGGGTTCCGCAACGAGACCAAGTGGTGCAGCTGTTGCCGGCTTCAGCAGTGCTTGTCTGTCGACAAAGGCGTTGCAGAAGCTCACAAACATCTGGTAAAGCAATGTTTCTCGTATATGAGATACTAAATGAAAAAGCAAGTAGTTGTTCCGCGGTTCCAAAATTCGCCCTAAGAACCCAAATAATCGCTTGGGAAACACATTTACAGGATGCAATTGTGTTTCGCAGAGTTTTCAAGTTTTTAAAAATTCACACGGGACGCTTTTGCTTCTGCTTATACCTGTTACGATTTTTCAGACCAGTAACTTGGAAGGAATTGATGGATACTCGGAGATTTGTGGAGTCCGCTACAAAGTCAGCAATCAACCACGCAAGTAGGTGCCTCTATCCTTTGACCGTAGCAACCACGTTCGCACCAGATTTTACTTTGCTGGGTGCCTATCCCTGTCATCCCGTTTCTAACTGTCGGTTTGTCGAAACGTCTGTAGTTTTGTGTGTGCGCATTATCAGTTGAAATGTTCTTTTTCTGAGCGGTGTTCAATCAGGAAGGCTGCTGTCACCAAGATCTTTGCTCTCGCAGAGTGCATTACATGGTCCACAACCCTTACCGCTCGTCGTCGCCATCCTCCCACGAACAGCGACCCATGGTGACGATGCGTTTCTCGCCACCTCCTCTGCGTCGACGCCACTCCGACGAGTTTATCTTCCCGGAGCAAAGCAAGAGCAAAAAGGCGGACTTCTACACACCTTATCGCGTCAACGCTGCCGGTAAGAACAGCGATAAGTCGAAACTGTCAAAGACTTCCGCCTTTTAAACTTTAACCCATAGATGACTTAAAAATATTTTTATCGGGTGAGTTGAAGTGATTGACGCGCAACGCATTTGTTCAGCTGGTCGTCTGTCCACGCAACGTGGCCTGGCCGCCCTGGCCGAGTTCTCGGCTTCGGCCGAACCGCTGACCGAACCGTCGAGCAGCGCTTCGAGCGAACGAGTGAGCGGCTCCGGTGAGGAGGAAGCGATCGCCCTAGAAGGAGAACGCCAGGCTGAGGCCGAAACGGAGAGACTGGAACCGCGCTCGGTGGTGGTGCCGATGCAAAAGTACAGCATGTCTCTGAAATCGATGAAGAAGCCACGAAGCCAGAAGCCAGTATTCACTGCACTCCATACCCGGCCCATTGCACCCGGCATCAGCACGGACCGAATCGCCTCTGACGAGCCAGGGATGCAAAGTCAGTCGCCGCCCCCTGTAGCTAAAGACCGGCCGTACCCATCTATCGTCTCTGAACTGGTTTTACCCCCAAACATGGACCTTTCCGACGTCATGACGGCGCACATGCGTTACCCGGTCCAGGTGCATCGGATCGAGGCAATGAAGCCGCTCCCCAAGAAAAGGACCATTTCACGCGGCCCCCCTATGGTCTTCGGCGAGCCTGTGGTGATCAACCCAAAGCAAAGCGACGCCCCGGCCCCGACGTTGGGCCCCGATCGGCGGTCGTTCGTCCGTTCGGCGTCGTTCTCTCACGCTGAGCGCAGTGAAGCGGAACCGGTTGTCGTTCAGCGAAGACGGGAAATGACCCTGGATCCGATCATCACAGATCGGGATTTCCTCCCACGCGGCAACTACAAAGCGCAACTGCGCAGCGACGCGCGAACGGAAGCTGCGCAGGTCGTCAAAAGATCGGAACCGAACCTCGCTGCTCAAGAGCGCAGGGAGGAGCGCAGCCCTGCCGACGACGGTCGCTCGACTTTCCCTCCTCGCTTCGTGGCAGTCGCGCCGCCGCGAAAAGCGTCTTTCGCAAGCGAAGTGCTGAATGGGGAGGACAGGTCCGGCGATCTCAGCTTTGCGCGACCGCTGGACAGCGACAATGGCGGCCAGGTGGAGAACGACCGTAATCGCCAACCTTTCACAGTGCGATAGGCTGGACCGAGTCGATCTGCTGACCACTGCACTTTCATGAAAGCTGTTCCTGGCGGAAAGCACGTGATTTTGTCTTTCTTTGTGAACTAATGGTAACTAGAAGTCTGGAAAATCGTCAGCTGTTGAGTACGTGCTACAAAATGATTGCACAATTAAAATATAAAAGTAGTTTTGCTGAGTTTTTTGGAGTAAATTTTCAAAGTTCGCTACGCTCGTGAACGAAAGATGGCGAGACACCAAACAACTCTTGCTTACCAAGAAAGTTGGAACTTTTTCAATTTCTTTCACTACTGCTGTGCAGTTAACGATTTTAAGTTCAATCACGCCTGACCCTATGCACTTTAACACCTGGCATTAGCCCTGTTTTGAAGCTGTCTGATATTTATCGTCGCTAATTTCGTAAACTCCAATACATTCACTGCGATTCTTTTACTATGTGTGTGAAAGCCACAGTACTGAGATTTTTTTTTATTCATGCAAATGTCTGCATTTGCTTTTTTTCTGATCGTGTCCTCGTTTACGCAAAGCCGCAAAATAAACTCAAGTGAAGTCAAACCGCACCAGGTTGTCAGCAGTTTACAGCAAGTCTTGAGTTTTTTCAGTACACGCGATCTTTTTATCATATTCACAACTGAAAACTGCATTTTCAGTTGCTGGATTTTTTAAATTTCACGCACGACCTTTGCAGCATTGCTATTGTGGACAGTTTTCGTTTCGAGATAGGCTGGTACTGTATAAAGATACATTCGCCGGCCCGGTAGCCAACCAAAATTTTTGCTAAATTCAAGCTAAAAGAGGTAAATTCAAAATGATCTGGTAAATTTCCGTTTTCATACGTTTTTTTTTCTGAATTTGCTTGCGCATGGTAGGTTTTACGGATCAATTCGTAGCTGCTTTACCTCCGTCCTTCTGGATCGAAAATTTCTGCATTTTTTTCATGTAGTAAGCTGCGGGCAGGAGTCTCAAATACGCTGGCCGCATGTGGCCCACAAGGGCGTTTTGTACGGCCCGCGATGATTTTTGGGAATTTTCAAGTAATGATCATTCAAGTTATTTAGTTTGTTCACCGGTGTTTAAAAGTGCTCGGCTAGCGAGTGAACAAGTTCCTTTCAAACGAACGTAGAGGCGGCTAGAAATGATTTACCGTAACTCATGATGCCTTTCGCAGGAAATAATGTGTAAAAGCTGCTTCTCGTAAGGTTCAGATACCGCCACTGTTGCGTCAGCATAATAGTGCGGTCCTCGGATTACTTTATAAGCCCTCATTTGGCCCGCGGAGCAATTTGAGTGTGAGACCCCCGGCTTAGGGAGTTTATGAAAACAAGTTATCAATGCAGAGGCAAGTAGAAGAGGAGATTAGAGGGATTCCGTTGTGGCAGGAAGCAAGATGGAGAAATGGAGTGAAGCTAATCATGTCAGAAAGGAGGTAAATCCGACCGCACCCGTTTATCGGGGACACAGCCGGAGCAATGGCTTCTCCTGCACGGTGGGATGAGATAAAAACAGACTTGTCGTCATGAGGGCGTGATCCTCTCCACATCTACTTAACAGTAAATAAGTTTGATTAGCTGTAGTTAGCTCAGGGTCAAGGATATCTAGGAGTTCTAGATAGCCCTGAGTTAACTTCAATTCGATGATTGTAAAAATACGTCCGTGAATGAGCTGTAAAAACCGAAGTTGTAAATCATGACAACCTGTTTTCAACTAACTTTCAGAAGTTCATCAGGTTATGTGCTATAGCACGATGTTTCCAAATAATGCAGTAGCATGTTGTGTTTTATGACCAATTTGTTGCAACTAAAATTGTGGGAAAAGAAGAAATCAATACATTTCCTGGAAGTTTAAGTCGCAAGGATTTTTCAAAGCCTGTGTCAGGTTCTTTGGCCCAATTTGTTAATATAAACCCAAAAACCAAGCCAAATTGGCAAAGCGGTGAGTCATATCACCGTCTTTGAATTAAAATTGTGGCGAAAATATATTTATTGACAGCGTTAACCTGTTTTCAACAAAATTTATTTTGGATTTTTTCTTAGGATGTGTATACGCAGTGATGGACTTAGGGTTACGGGGGCCCGAAGCAAGGCTGAAAATGATGTCTTCTGAAGACGTCATCATACTCAGCCAACCGTGATGGGACCTTTTGATCAAGTCTGCAGAAAGAATATATGAGGGGCAACCAAGGACACATTCCTGAGACTACGACATGACTGTCTTAACAGAAAATGCACGAGGGTATTCTTGATACACAACTTTGAAAGCACAGAAAGCTGGGAAAACAAAGCTAACAACACATAAAAGTTATGCGATACCATGTTGGCATCGCCCCCACTTTGGTTTTGCGTTCCATTTCTCTGCATTCACCACCAATAAACTAAAAAGTTTATAACACACATTCCCACTGAAAAAGGCTCGGTTTCCTGAAATCGTTCACAGCCATAACCTTACGGGACACCATGAAACTATAGGCAACAACGAAGCAGATTCAAAAAACTAAATTTATTTCAAACTTCATCCTTTTAACCAAGAACATGGCATGCATACAAAAATCATCCAACTTGAGACTTGTTTTTAAAAGCTTTGAGACTGGATGAGTCAAAACTGCCTGCATCTTGCATTGACCCTAGTTGCTTGAAAAATGTGCAAAAGTAGCAAATAATCCATCATATATCTTTTTACAAACATTGCTACACTATATTATTAGAAGCTTCACTCTCGGACAGTGAAAAAGAATTATCATTTGGTATAAAGCTTTTTTCTTACTTGATAGGATCTTGTCAGAACTTTTTGGAACAAATTTTAACCCGGTTTCTTTAAGGTATTGAAGTTAGTTTGAAGCTTTTCCTTATTTACACATTAGAATTGCTGGTGGGAGCCCTTTGAAAGCAGAGTATTTACACAGTACAGTGGCGGTTGGGGACCCCTTTGAAAGCAGAGTACTTACTTGTGATCAGCTTCGGAGTATATATGAGCGGATGTTAGTTTTTCACTAAAACTGAGGAAAATTTACACGTTAAACACCTCGAGGGGGGCTCACCTACCCTTAAACACACCACTGTGTATGGGTCCGTTTGAACAGAATTTCAAAGAAAGGGCACTGTGCTTCAATCAAACTTGGACATGCGACCTATACCAGGCGCGCAACCAGGGCTGGGGGGCATTAAGGGCATTCCCCCCCCCGAAAGTTTCAAAACATTGCATAGTAATTTTGACATTTGTAGAAACTTTCAAAGAATAAAGATGAAATTTTATATTCTAATCATTTTTAAGAAACCTTATTGAGATTTTTCTTTGTCTTGCTCGTTAATTATCCCCTTGCAAGATTTATCTTGAGACAGGTTACCTGATCGAAAATTTCGAAAATGATTGGTATTCAACCACAAATATGCTGGAACTGTCACCTTGGGAGATAGTTTAAAATGTTCGTATTTTTTGAGTATTTTTTGTCCATTTGTTCGTGTGCTATTTTGACTTAGACAGGCCTCAATTTGGCCTCATGAAACTTTATAACATTAGGGTACTGTTGAACCGTGCAAATTGCCGAAACTTTCAAATTGATAAGAGAAATCTTGACATAGCAGTTACTGCCTCGTCAAACCGCTTGTTCTTCTACAACCTTTTGATTATTATTTTTGTTAGGGGCAAAGGGGATCACCATTATTAACGTAGTACATTTCTTATAAAAGCGTTGTTTAGCTGCATTTCCGTTTCGAAACCTGATAGATTTTAACTAAATTTAGGTTGAGGACTGTTTCACGGCTTAGTGTCTTTCTGTGTTGATCCCAGTACCACGGCTTGGGAAAAAGGTCTAGTAAAGTGTCATATGAGTGCTAGTCAAGTATTGAATGCACCTACCTACTAGACCACTTTGGCTCTAAATGACGCTTTACAAGACCCTAACGTTTGCAACCAGTGCAAGTCCTGAAAGCTCATAGCCCTAAACGTACTTCTAAAAACTTTCACACAACCCATAATGCCAGAAAAAGCCGTTTTCCCCAAACACACCTGATCCGTTATGCGCCAAAGGCACAAGACACCTGATCCGTTTTGCCCGAAATGGTAGCATTCAAAGATCCCCTCACCCTTGACA
>JGI24158J21664_10004436_pt1 | contig 18074 bp, 11 predicted proteins | sample Ectturendosymbi3_FD_21664 | JGI IMG/M metagenome (IMG submission 21664)
ATATAAGCTGCTCTATGACCCAAGGATCTTTGTACCCCTTGGGGGTACGAGTACCCCCGGTTGGGAACCCCTGTACCCCCCCAACCCCCCCATTCTACAGTGTAGAATGAAGCCAAATCTTTCTTTTGCATGTAGATGAGAGCAAGGGTGGCTATTAGGGGAGGCGAACTAGGCGGTCGCCTCGGGCCCCCTTTTTCCAGAAATGCCGTGGGGTCCCTCTTTGAGAGTATCACACTTAGTTTTTGCATAGTTTTGTTTAAAAGCTGTAGAACCACTCTAAAGCTACGTTTAATAATTCTGAAACAAGTCATTTACAATGTGAAATGGACTTTCACACAAAAGCAAACTCCCAGACAAAATGAACAAATTTAACTTGCTTTTATCGAACAAAATTTTTTGTAGCATTAGCAAAATAAAGGGGCCCTCTTGATACAATGTAAACAAATACAGGGGTGGCCCCTATTTATGACCATATTTTGTGCACACGAAATACCAAAAATTGTGCCATGTTTTGGGGCTGCTTTCTGAGAATTTTTCCCGGGCTCGAAATTCTAATCAGTAGTCGTCTTATAAGTGTGCAGGGTGTGCAAAATGAGGGTCCGCGTTTTCAATTTACACACTGTGAGGGGGTCCCCATTTTTGGTTTACGCGCTTTAAAAAATTCTGGATTTACTTTATGATTGTCTTTTTATTGTAATGACTAAATAATAAAACTTAATTTGGTTTGCTACATGTTGTTATTATATTTGATGCATATTGGTGTCCACATATGCTCACGAACAGTGCGACGTCGGCCACTGGAGGTTGGCAGAAAGGCTAAGAAACCGCTAACAAAGCAGATTCGTGCTCAATAAATGTAAACAAAGAATTGCAATATGCAAAAAAATAAATATTGGACTGTAGAAGACCGAGAAAAAGTGTTGTTTTCAGATGTAAATCGTTTTTTCGTTCAAGGGAAGCACAGCAGATTTTTTCGGATCAGGAAGGGTGAGCAGTAAGTCCTGCCCATATCAATGCGTTAGTAAAAGACCTTCAAAAGAAGATGTTCTCGGGAAGTTTTACCATTTCAAGAGTAGGTTCGCTTAGTTATGCCAACTGAAGGTATGACGCATTTATACAAATACACTGATGTACAGTAATTGAAAAAAAGGCATTCTAGATATGGCATTCTAGGGCATTTCCTGATGGAGGAAAATTCCAATAGGATCTTGTCCCGTGTCGTTCGTCTGTAAAAGTGAAGACGATTTTCAGGAAACAAAAATTGGTAGATTGGCCTAGAAACTCGTCACATCTTAACCCCATTGAGAATTTGTGATCAATAACAAAGTCTCGGTTACAAAAATTGGATTGCATCACCATGAACAAGCTAATAGAAGCCATCATTCAAGTATGGCATCAGGACAGTAAATCAAGGAATACTGTCAAAAACTGTTAGAATCCATGCTAAAGTGAGTATCTAAATTCTTGTCCTTCTATTACTGTATTACGTTTGTAGAATTATTAAATTTGCTTTGCTAGTGAGAATTGCTATAGCGTACTATAAATGTGAAATTAGTTGTAAAATTCGCAAAGCAATTGTGTTACTGAGCATTCTTGGAGATAAGCTTGTGACTTTTTGAAATTAACTAATAACATTGATAAATGGTTATAATTAGGACAACAGTATTTTTGACCTACAAAATAAAATGTTGGCATTATTATTTACAAATTTAGACTTTATTTTGACCTATTAATTTCCTGCGTTTGCAACTGAAATGCGGAACACGAAACATATTAAATGTCAAACCGGTAAGTCAAAAATATTTTTTCTGCTGAAATGAAACAACAATCAAAGTGTGAAAGAGGCAACTAAACTAGATGTAACAAACCATGGACGAAAATCAATCTGAAAGCACAAGAGAAATATCCAGTGTCAAAAAATATCTTGAAGTCACGGAGAAGGTTTTGCATTGCTATACTTCAACATAACGTACTGCTTCACAATATTGCTTTTAAAGTTTCCCTGTGCATAATGGAGCATTTACCAAATCAAGTACTGTAAGACCAGGTTTGTTGCCTTACCACGCCTACCCCATTTAATATTCAATCGTCTAGTAGTGGTCAAAACAACATTATTACGTCAGAAGTCGCAAAAAACATTATCTTTCAGAATTGCAACTAAACTTGCAAAATCACAGCAATATGTGTTATTGTAGCTTTAACATATTGATATAGAGAAAATCTCTGCTGTAAGTAAATTTTGATTTAACAAAAAATTTTGACTGTTTTCGACTTAATAACTTTGGAGTCGCTTATGGCATTAGTGTGGAATTTGATTTGTGGACGTTTCATAAACTTTCAAAAACGCAGGAAATTATGTCTTCACTGAATGTTGGTTGCCTTAGTTATAATCTAAAATAATAAATAAAGCATATCAAATTGTTGTTATAATATTGAAAAGCTAATGAAGCTCTTAATCAGTTATTTATAAGGGGGCCCGAAACAGGTCTCGCACCAGCACATATTTTTTCTCTCAAGGGCCCTGTCATCACACAAAAAAATTTCCAAAGTCAACATGTTGTGTTTTTCTGATTGGATTAGCTTGGGGAGACTTGCTCAGTTGCAAAAACCCGCGCGCGCGTCTAAACCTGTCAGCTAGTCCAGTACAAGCGAATAAACAAAACCTGCCCATTTTGGGCAAGGACAACAAAATTTTTAGAGGTTACCTGAGCAGGGTTAAGTGTCACCAAGGTCAAACCTTGAAAAATTCTGCGTGGCAAAAATGGTATGCTAGTGGGCGAACCTTAATAGAAAAATTCAATGAACAACGCAAAGGGGTGGGTATAAAAATTATTTCACACGAAGGAAAATCATGCTTTGAATATTAATTTGTGCGTTTAGTTTGACAAGCCATTTGTCTTCACAGGTGCCCAGAGAGTTAAAACTGTCTTGTCCAACAAACGTAACAGTGTAAGCTTCATTGATAGGTGTTTTTTATGATGCCGCGGAACACTGAATAGTGCCGCGATGAGGTCATTTGGTCGCTGTCACCCTTATTATCTGGTTGTTCGCAGTACCAAGGTACGTTGACCGTCTCGTGGAAAATTTGTTTCCTGTTTGGTCAACATACTCTTGATTGCATATCACACAACACATAAGTCGCCACATACAGTACATGCCATAGTTTGCAAATGTCAAGTTTGTTTCAGCGAGAAAGTTTTTTTTGTCAGTATTTGTGAAACAGTTGAGACCCTGGATTTGTTGCGTATTCCATGGCGACCACAGAATACACAGTGCTTGCAAGGCTCTGACGTTCGGTTTATTTGTTTGCCTTACTTATAGTGATGTGCTTGTAGATTGTAAGTTTTTGTTCAATTGTTGTAGGTCTTTTGCAGGAAATCATTGCCTTTGTAGTTAAGTTTATTCTTTCATTGATAGAGTTAATAGATGTGGAAAGGATGTGGCCCAAACCTATGAGTCATCTTTTTTGTCACATTTTTGGGGATGCACGCTTTTTTCCAATTTGATGTCATTGCTATCACGTCATTTGCCATGTCCAAAACAAAATAAATCATTGGATCATTTTTCCTTTAAATCGGTTTAGGCTGGCGATGTAATCTCTCTATTGGTTGGCTCTAATTAATTGTGTGTGTGTATGCCACTCTAATTAATTTGTGTGTACTTTTTTCCAGCGCAAATACAAAATTGAAACAGAAGTTGACAATTGGATTACCAAGTATGACCAAGACATGGGAGAAAAGCAAGATGAGTACGAACAAATCGACACTGTCTACACAGAAGAAAAAAAGCAATTGAGGTAAAGATTTGTCAAATTGTTATCTTTTAAGATTTTTTGGTAACTCGCTGTAAAAAATGGCCGTTTGGCCACCTGTTATGAGTGCTCAAATGGCGTCTTTTGAAAGTCTGTTGAAAGCTCAAATGTTTGTTTGCATGAACTTACTGGTACTGTGTGTCAATTTCTCAGTCACAGTTGAATTGCCAGCACTTTTCAAAATAGGTCACGGAAACTGCAAACCCTGGCTCTGTCGACGTGTGGGTCATTTTGAATTGTTCTATCAACCATTTTCTACTCCACACCATGGTGTCTTGCATTTTCCCATGCAACGTCATACGTCTCGTTGACACACAGTAACAGACTTTCTGCGAGACAGTGACATTTCCTATCACGTTACATGTCAAGATATCATAAGATTTCAATATGGTTAAATCCTCTCTCTGCAACCACTACTGTGTAAAGTGCATGGGACCCGGAAGGATTTTTTCCAGGGAGCGGGCAAAAGGATTATTTCCAGGAGGGGGCTAAGAGTGGTGAAATTTTATTTTACCAACTCGAAACAAAGAGAATCATTTTTTTAATCTCTAAATCCAATGGGTCCTTGCCCCATCTTTCCGACGCCCATGGAGAAGTGGCGTACCATTGCTGATAATGCAAAATTAAAAAGCTGATTGACACCTTTACCTAAATCACAAGTAGATAATTTAGAAAAATATTTTACAAGTGCTTTTCCGAGGTGTAATTTATTGCGTTCAATTACACTTGACCCCGTCACTGCTTAGACTATTGCTGCAAGAACTCACGCTTACAGACTATAAGATGTTACTATCATTCCCAATGCGCGCAGTGAACTGGAAGAGAAGTTTAAAGTTCTTGAAGAAGAGTACGATAAAATCATGGAGGAAAGGCGACTTGCGCGCGAAGCTGAAGAAGCCAGAAGATTGGAACTTGAACATATGGAAAAGGTATATGGATACACTTTAAGCCAGATCAGTGTTTCGCGGTCGGCGCTCCTGAACGATTCGAAGTTAATTGTTCGAATTCAGTATCGCAGTTTTGAAAGTCAGGTGATGCTGATCATAGTAATAAAAATTTTATGGACTATTGTGAAAAGGACATTTGGATTATGAAGCCATAAAATATGTGGACAGTTTGTCGGGGATATTTTGTTCGTCGAGGTTTGGACTAAAAAATGTTTAAGATGTCAAATGTATGAATCAGAGTGGAGTCCAGGTCATCAGCGTCATTCGTGCTCATGGATTTCGCATAAGGTGCATATTTTAAAAAAGGTAAACTATGTGATCCACCCGGTAACGCTGATAAGTTTTACAAGACAAAATATATAGTTCCAATGCGAAAATTAGGTGCTTTATACATGAACTCTAGTCGTCCGGCAAACTCGTGTTAAATATTGTCGTACAGACTCTTCTTGTCGTTCAAGATGGTGCATTAACATTGCTCTATGACGTACGGTACGTAACAATTGATGAGAAGCTCTGAGGAGAACTCATCCATTATCACGCGAACGTCGCAGAACAATGGTAGTACCAGTTACTCTTCTACACGCCAGGCTTTCTTAATAACCCGAGTTAATAGACAGTTTGCCGCTCCTTCGAAATATGATCGTGTGAACGGAAACCTTCAAGCTCCGTAGAAACCAAAAAAAATAGAAGTATCAAGAGGACAATTCGGGGTCTGAGACTTTAAAGACTTATGAGCCCGAGTCAAGCTGTCGGGAAACGTTTGTTGCGTATATTTTTGAAACAAGTGACCCCGACCTCATAGATCAGGGGTTCCCAGCCTTTCTTTGACTATGTACCCCTTCAGTATTCAGACAGGTGAATGTGTAACACATATAATTTCTTAGGACAAAAATGCTGAGTAAAATAACAAAAATCCACTGAATTTTTAATAGAACTTCTTTTATATTTCAGAATATTTGGAAATAAATCATATATGTATACTTTTTCCCTTCTATTGCTAACCTTACATGTACCCCTAGGAATACATGTACTCCAGATAACCCCAGGCACCAAACGAAAAAATGCATTAACTGCAGCCACGCTCAATGAGTTAGTAACTGTACTTAGTGAAGATGGTGTTGGCGGAAACTCAGTAAGCAAGCAGGTATCGGTTCTGCATCGGATGAGTGTTAGAGTCGCCACTGGTAGAAATCAATATTTCAAGAGAAATATGGTCAATTATACCATCTTACTAAAAATCATTCTTTTCTACAGCTAAATTCCATTAACGTACTTTTCAGGCCGCCATCGTTGTGCAAGCGTTCTTTCGGGCTTACAAAGTGCGCAAGGCGCTCAAAGCCAAGGCCAAGAAAGGAGGCAAAGGAAAAGGCAAGAAAAAGAAGTGACACTTGTCTATTTTGTGCCCGTCGCACATTTTGCTTGTTGGAAAATTCATTCGTCAAGATAAACACTTATTTTCTAACCAACAGTCGATAAATGTTTTTGTTCGTCAGTGGCTTTGTGACGACTACGATTCTTTACATTTTATTTTTAACTGAATTTTCTATTCTGGCTGAAAACATCTGTCAGGAGAGAAGTCCTCGTATGGACTTCGTACAACAAAGATTAGACGTGTGCTGATGATGCGTCGTCAGAGATTGCTCTGTTTTGGTGCAAAGACGTTTCTTATGTCGCCCAATATAACAAGTGACCTTATTTGCTTGTAACTGACGCTCGTTCAATACGGAAAAGCTACTTTCGTTTGCAAGAACTTCTATGCAACTCTAAGCAGCCTTCAAAGATATTTAGGATTACAGGTGTATTTGGTAAATGTCGCGATTACATTTACACTTTCTGAGGATAGTGTAAACAACGGTCAGCGATAAAATCCAAAGTTCTCAATCGTAGTACGGACAGTTTCTACCAGTTTATTTTCGTAACAGAGCAACCGACAGCTGACTGCGTATACCTCACGTCGGATATGAAGAAACGGTACACTGAAGGTTAGTTTTAAGCAGTTCGAAACAACTGATTGCCACTGCAGGCCGTCGAAACAAGCTGTGGCTTTCACATGTTTTGTTGCATTCGTGCCTTGCACGATATTACCCGTGTCGCCTTCCGGTCTGAACGAGTTGTCATGCGAGTGTAGGACGATCGCTTGCAACGCACGAAAACGCCGAATGCTCCTGTTCATCGTGCCAGAGCAACGTGGGAGTTGACTGCTGGTGGGATGACCGCCAAATTTCCCGGTCAACAACTCGTTCAGATGCATCTCCAAATATTTCACCACGTCGTCGCTGCTGCCATTGTTTCACCACCTCAACGGTGGTTACCTTCCTTCATTTCGCATGGTGACCACTTCTTATGCCGTGAATACTGAACGACCTTCCGGTACAAACCAGATTTTCTTCTTCATTCTCTCAAAAGAAATCCGACGCTTTCTGTCTTGTTTTGGTCGGAATATTGAGAAGATTATCAGTGATATTCGCCGTTGGGGCTCCCTGTACAACACACGCTGCATTATGCGATGCTACCCATAGAAAAAACTTACTAATTTTATTATAAATTGCAGATCAAGAAATATAAAACATTTATTCACGGCAAGATTTTACTGTTTCAGTTAGAACAGATCGGAATCTGCAACGCTTCTGATTTGCCATTTGGGGAGCCAATTCAAAACTGACCCATCCAAAGCCTAGTGGCAAACAACCACCTTTCTCTGGCGAAATTACACTGTGTTTTCGCTATAATGACCAGCTCTTTCTAGCCTCCCTGCTAGTTATTTAAACTAACTGGGCAGCTAACAGACTTTCAGCTTGTTGTATCGCAAAACTACGACTCACTTCGTTGAGATGTGGTTCACAACTGTGAAAGATAATCGCGGTAAATAAAATACATGTGCTGAGACCAGATACAAACACAGACTTGCACAACCTTGGGCGTTTTCCTTGAATTTGGAGTGGGGGTCTTCGCAACTGGCGTTTCGTTTCCGCGCCGAGATCTCTGCGAGGGTGTTGGAGTGTAGCTCGCTTTTAAAGCCTTGTCAGTTCCTAAATAAATGACAGTTAGTAGAAGGCAAAACTAAGTGGAAGCACTGCGTTGTTTAAAAGCTATTAGCAGACTTCAGAAGGTTAGGTTACGCCTCACTGACGCATTCCTCAAAAAATATTTTTTCCGAATTCACCAGAAGTGGAATGCAGCAACACAGCTCGTTTTCACGCTAATAGATCGACCGTATGTACTGTTTCACAACACAACAGCACAACTTGAAAGTAAAAAATTCAACATGAGGCTCCACTGCGCACTTCGTGAGGCGCTAGAGTCCAATGATACGCGTGGCTATGAGCAGCAAAAGTACATTAAAAAACACTCAAAACTGCAGAAACGGATTAAGCGTTAACGGAGGTCTAAGGCTAAGTAAATCTAACTAAAAGTGTTTACTGTTACATCGAGAAAGCAGAATGTTGGGGCGGATTGTCATAAACCTACCATGCGGCCGGCAATGAAACGAGAAGTTGCATCGACTGCAGTTAAAACCAACAACCTGCAAATGCTTCAGAAGTAATCGATGCGAAGCTGCGAAGTTTGCCTTTTCGATACATTAGTGTTATTCTATGGTTTTGCTTTCAGCGCTGAGCAACCCATCAACATAGCTTAACACGGCAAGGTGGAATTTCACGGTCGCATTTGAAATACACATTGTAACCTACATGCGCGTGATTGTAATACAGTATTTCTTAGCGAAACGAATAAAACACACATAAAGGTATTCAATACCAACCTAAGTTAAACTTTCTGTTTACAAGCCGTCGTGCTGCAGGAGACAACGTACTGATACGTTCGGAGCTCATCACTGAACCGGTGCGCGGCGTTCCAAGAACGCTGGCTTTCATTTGTTTCAATGCAGCTTCCTTCTTGGCTCTGCAGTCAAACGTTTACACAATGCTGGGCGTTTCATTTTAGTAAAACTTAATCAGACAATGAAGCAAGACAACGGCATCCACCTCTTCTTTTTCGTGTTTGCATCCACCATTCTGTGCGTCAATCTGTCTCTTTCGCTTTCATCCGGAAATCGGAAAGACGGCCCCGGAGTGAACGCGTCCAACCTCCCCGGAGTGCTTTCAATTTCGCCCCAGGTCATCAAAGGTGATTCGTTGACACCTAAAGGCAGCCAATATAGATGCACGCCTTTAGTATTTTCGTGAGGATATCAGCTGATTGTAAGGTTAGAAACCTACAGCGCAGGGTACGTTGCGCGATTTTCAACTAGAAACCCAAAATGACAGTTTCCAATGGAGGTAAATCGTGGATTGATCAGTGGGCAAGACTTGCGACAAAAAGAAATGTCGCAAAATGAGCCACGCATTTCATGTAATTTTCATATCACAACCGCGAAAATATACACAAGAAAAATAATGATCAAAACATATGAAGGCAACGGTAGAATTCAGTAAAGTTCAGTTTTCTGTCCACTTGTGATGCTGGTATTTATTCACGAAACGCCTGGATCATTTTTTCAATTTATGTTTTGGCCGCTACTTTTGTTGTGAAAGTTTTTAGGACTTCCGTTTGTCAAGTACAAAAAATACATCTCGACACTTCTCACAACACTACACATCGTAACGATTCAAAATGGACTAAATACTAAGTCTACAACATCTAGTAATCGCTCTCTTCGAACCTGGCATTGGTGAAGGCGTTGCAACAAATCCATAGCCTCCGACTCGGGGAGACTCCATCGGAATGATAGACTTTCCATCAGGACCAACTTTTTCTCCTTTGAACACTTTGCTTTCAGATGCAGCCTGGGCTAGCGCTGCTTTGCTGGCATCATTGCTGAATGGATCAGAAGCAAAACGCGTGTTTTTGTGTTCAATCAAGCGAGGTTTTTTAAAAACTCCATCGTTCGGGTCGTTGATTCCTACAAACATAATTCGTATGAGATTGGACGTTTTGCCAACAAAAAATACACAAATCGTTTGGTTACAGTAATAGTCACTCACCTTCAGGATAATACATCAAAGCATTTTTGTTTTTATACTCCCACGTGTGAACGGGAGTAACAAGCCTTTTATTTGCTTGGTCCACTTCCGACGTGGTCTAGATACACAACAGCAATGGTGATAGCAATTTATATTTTCGAAACTTTTACGGCAGTCATGGCAACTAACCTCTGTCGATTTCCCATCTCCAATGGCAAGAGGCTGCGACGAAGAACCTTCAAGTTGCAAAATGTTCTTTGTCGTCTCAGCGTGCCGCTTTTCCGCTTCGTACAACCACCCATGTTTGTCGCGACGGGCTTGCTCCGTTCTGCGATACCAACTTAGTCTCGGTCAACTTACGCAATCGATCTCCTAAACTACAAACCAGATTACTGTTATGTGGGAAAATGTTTCTCAGGCCGCCTTCCACACAGGCCCGTAACTAGGGGGAGCAGGGGGCTTCTCCCCCTGGAAAAATGTGTTGGACATAGTTTCAAAAAAATGTCGGCCCCTCAGAAAACTCTTCGCCCCCCGTAGTGTCCCAAGCTGGTTATGGGCCCGCTTCCACAAAAAATATAAATACGAAACAAAAGTCGCCTGCCTTTCCATGATTCCATCAAACGATTCATTATCTTCGCTGGTGTATTTTGACAGAAATTTGTCGAGGCCCACTTCTTGATCCTTTTGCTTCACTTCCGGTGCTGAGACCGCGTCCGCTATTGCGGTTTCATATCTGGCACAAATAGGGTATGGTGACTTTAACAGCTTGCCTACACACAAAGAAAACCGTGTAGAAAATAATCTGTTTTATTTACAGCACGAATCAACCAGTACAGAAAGTACCCAAAATTATTGTTAGTGTTGTTCTTCTGCTGACTCTTCTCCAACGTGGGTCTCTTCTCTTCAACACAAGGTGTTTCAAACGCTGCTGGAGAAGGTAAAGGGGTGCTACCTGAGGAAGGCAGTTATTATACATGCTTTCTCTAACAAATTGAACGAAACAATTTACTGAACCGAGTCACTGAAAAGCATAAAATATGTTATGAATTGCAATGCATTTAACAGCTTTGTGGCAACAGTTATCCATTATATGCGAGCTTGTCAAATATCCACGCGATGAATAAGCCACAACAAAAAAGTTCCGGTTGTGTACTATTCAGAGCAGATGTAACCATTAGTACTGTACAACTCGCTTGAGGTTGTGTGAAAAAAATTTCTTATGGTAAACAAAGCAAATTCATCTTCATATGGACTTCCCAGCAAGTTTTTTTAATTCAGTGTAATATTACACTTTATGAAACAAGTTTTATATTTATAAAACAAAATGTTATTAAAAAAAACGGAAACTGTCCACTGGTTACCAAGTCTACGCTTACCATTAGTATGCTACTTCTGTAACTTGCAAAAAATGTGTGAAGTGCAAAGATTACTGTTTTCACAAGTACAAATAGCAAACATTTTCATACAACCTATGAGAGTCCCAGGTCGGCTTCCAGAAGGCTCAACAGCAGCATACTTTAAAGCAATTTGGCGCATTTTTTCAAAATCCTTCTTTTCTTCTGCATCCAAGTATTCCTTCTGGTCCGTAAGTTGCTCATGGTCAGGGAAAAAGTCTCGAACTATAATCTTCTCCACATGCTGAAAAATATGCAAACAGATAATTTTCTTCTGTTTCCCTACCAATGGAATAAAGCAGCAAACAAAAGATAACCAGTAGAAATTGTATATGCACAATCTACTAATGAAATCAAATTAACACATGCTTCAATTAATGTCCATGACTCTACAAAAAGAGAACACACACATGACATTAAACATATAAATTTCAGTTCCATTAGATAGCATTAGTACTTCAGCTCTACTGATCATTAGTACTTAAGCTTTACTTTAGGTCAAGTAGATCATAATCTATTCATTATTATCAATGACCAAGTACCAGTGTATTGAGTAGCTGTAAGTCCATGAAATTTAGACATATGTCAAAATTGCATCATTTGATTTTACGCATTGGTTTAATGCGTCAAGAATTCATACAAAGTGGGAACCACAGGCTGAGACGTATACCGTATTTACTTGATTGTTAGCCATCCTTGTTTGTAGGCCACACCAAATGGTGTTTAAAAATTAATGCAAGCCACCCTTGATTGTAAGCCGCGCTTGAACATAAGATACCTAAGATTCTGAGATACATTCGCGTTCTTGGCAACCCGGTAATGATGCTTACACCACTACAACTTCCTTCTGTTCATCATAATCCCTCCTGTGACAGATGTGCATGTGATGCTGAAGAGAATAGAATGTGAAGAGAGTTTCGTTCACAAAACGTAGCCAAGAAAAGTTTGAGCGTCATCTATACCTTTCGATAAGGTAAAGAAATAAAAAATGTAAGCCGTCCTTGATTTTACGCCGCATGAAATGATGATTTAAGAAATTTATAAGCCACGGCTTACAATCGAATAAATACAGTATATTGGATAAATGCATAAAATATTCTGGCAAATTCCATATGTGATTAGCCAATTTCATCTGTATTACAAACTTGCAAAGCAATCTAAAATCAGTCAGATTCAGGACAATTTCACAGACTCTTGACTCCACTGATCCAAACTTCAACGCCACAGCCCTGATCTACACAGAAAATTTCTTGCTATGTGTGAGTGTGGGATGCAAGTCAAATGGGCTACCATGGAAGATTAAGGTAAGTGTTTTTCAAGTTATAAGTTTTTTCCCTGAAATGAACGAATGTACAAAGCAAATGGCCTACCAACATGACAGATGCCATAACAAATTCTTGTAGTTGTAATTACTGTTTTATGTGACATATCTAGACTGCATCAGTGATGAGTAGGTGATAGCCTGCAAATCTTACACTTAAAACACCTCTTACAGTAGAATGCAACCACAAAAACATTGAAAACAATCAACACTAAGAATATGGATAAATTTTCTTAAAAATTAGTCGCACTCTCTTTTAGTCATAAAAACAGTAATTCTGCAAAGTACGCTATAAATAACAATGTCCCACTGAAATGTCTTTGAACCATGACGATGACCTCAAAACCAATAAGCTTGCCTACCAGAGATGAACATGCCTAATGCATCAGGCTGTTTATAATTTTCAAACTTATATTCACAGAACACATCCTTCAGTGATATCATCACGAATGAAATAAAATTTGTTCAATTATATGAATGACTCTTCACTCAAATTCGAAAACAATTTAAATTTTTTTTCTTTGGTTTTTAGACATCATCAAAATAAAACAGAGTTTAGATATGGTAGCAACATACTTCAGTGTACGTTTCTTCATCAAGGACTTGCTTCTTTGCATATTTCAGATAGTTTAAATTTCCATTATCTGTTTTTGCAACAATTGCTTTGTTCATTCTTGGACTACTCCACAAAATAATGCAACAAACTGAGAACACAACTTTAGCCTACGCTTAAAAACAAATGCAGAACAAGTTTAATGGACCACAGCAATAATTTTTTGGCACAATCATAGTATAACAAAATTGGAAGTTAGATAGTGAATTTAAATAATGGAAAATTATTCTTATCTTTCCATCTGATAATATCATTGGTGATGCTATGAAACAGTGGTGTCACTAAGTAAAGTTGCAAACAATTTGGTGACAATGCCGTCACAATGTCATGAGGCATGACCTGCCTGCCAAAGTTCATAACTTTTTTGGGATTGCCAGTCATGCAACAATGTCCTCTTTTATGTCACATGATGTACCACAATTGACATGTTACACAATGTATGCAAAACACAATCACTCTACTAAACTAATTCATAGATATGGAAAACAAGAAAACTATTCCAACAGTAGCAATGCGAAAAATGTTCTCTCCATTCAAGTTGACCTACTGCATTAAGCAGTACATTGCATATTACAAAGTGCTTCGTATTGCTATCAGTGTTAAAATAAAACAAGCACACTTTCCACATTCAGGTTGTCATAGCAACTAATCTACTTTATTGGCCTACGATCCTGTTACCAGGTTTCCTGCACATCTGCTCAATCTGCTTGGTGTACCATCCGAGAGAAAAAGATAATTTTTGTTTGCTTCCAGTTTAATCTGAAGCAGGATAGCTTACATCAAGGATGGGAACCTGTTTACTACCACATGCCACATGAGTTTGATTTTTATGAAAATTCTATCTTTATCTTCTTTAACACTTTCAGTGTGGGGTGACACACCTGTACATCATGTGTTTTTATAGAACAGATATGGGTGGACATACTAATATGTCTTTGGCCTCTATTTGATACTGAATGTCATCTTTTTCTTGTGAAAGTTTGTACATTTATACACAAAATCTGTGAAGAGAAATAGCACATTAAATAATGGAAACACTTATTTAGGCTTCAATTACAAGGTGTTTTGTTTAATATATATGGTAAACTCTCATCAACAGCTTTGTGTCCAGCTTGTTTTCACATGGGAAGACACCTGGTACTGAAGTGCTAAGATTCCACTATAAAATCTACGGGTCAAATCTACTAATACAATGAAGGTTGAAAACAACATATATGGGTATATCACACAATACAAAATCACATTCAGTGCAGAATTTATCTGGCTCCACAAACAGCCGTAACAATTGGCTGAAATTCATACATGGAAAGCAATGGCATGCTGCAAGTCTTTTCAACAACACTCACAAAATCTAGATGCAAAATAGCTTTTATGACATAACGCTGAACAGGAGACACTACTGAACACACTCCCTTCAAGAAAAATGAGAGTGGGATTTGACTTGTCAGATGTGGAGAATGCCTTTCATGAACTATTGTAAAATAATCACAAGACTTTGCAAAGATATATTGCAGGCAGCTGACTACTGCAGCTGTGTCTAACCCAAATGGCTTACTAAGCCAAAAGTTATGTCAACTTAACCAGGCCGCACACTGAATGACATATTAATGAGGGCCGCACATTGAACGCAGTGCAGGGATGTAACAAGGAGGCAAGGAGGTGCAATTCCCCAGGTGCCGAGTCATTATGAGGGTGCCAAATCACCGTGGGGGCACCGAATTGCTGCAGGGGACACCGAAAAGTCCCAACAATGTCAAAAGTACCATCTTCAATACACTACATTTGCTTCCGAAAGACCTGTTTTGAACATGGGGCACCAAACTTACTTCTTGCCCCAGGCGCCACCTAACCTCATTACGCCCCTGAGTGAATAGCTTACTTTGATCTTGGCAAACTAAATTTAGCTTTAGCATGGGAATCCTAACTGTAATGCTAACAGATGTGATAAAGTGGCACTGAGAACCACCTGCATCAAAATTGTCATTATGAAGATTATCAAAATAAGGAGAGGTTGACAGTATGTACGATACTTTTACTACAGCGAAACCCTAACTGGGACACACAAACCCTTTGACAGGGTCGCGGGTTGGACATAGCTGGACTACTGCAAAGTTCTGTGTGCCAGCTTGGAATCAAACATAAAGGCAGCTATACATTCTGTACAAAACAGTGCCCCACAAGAGGGCTAGTGAAGATCTCCTGTTGGTAGATGCTGAAAACGCATTGATAGAAAATATGAAACAGCCCCCACTCAATCTACACTGACTTTTACAACAGCTACAACACCCCAGCCAAACACACAAACAAGGTGGTTTGGCATGCTATTGGCAGAGGGAAATAATCCAAGGGGATAGTATGGCAATGTACCTTATCTCCACATAATAACTGATACCTGAACTGAGGGAATAATCCAAGGGGATAGTATGGCAATGTACCTTATCTCCACATAATAACTGATACCTGAACTCAGCAAAGCCACTACAACTGTAAAACACGTATTGTTTGCAGATGATAGCTTAGTGATTGGATCAGTTGGGTTTGTTGCCAATAGCACCAAATAGACGAGATTCTAACACCAGGCAGTAGCTATATAAATAAAATGCAACATATTGGAAGTCGAAAGTATAAGACATAGTTGAATAGAACTAATAAATAGAATAGACTCTGCAACGCAGCATATTGAAAGTGCTAAATTGAAGAGGTAGTTGAGCACAGCACCGAATAGGTTATACTTCTTCTTTTGAGCAAGTTCTTCTATCCACTGCTTGGCCGTGCTAGATTTAGGGCCAGGTGTTGAGCAGCCGTTCAGTTGTCGTATTGTCCAGAACTGTCAGGCCGTGTAGTCCATGAGGTCGATGGATTGGACATTGGAGGACAACATGGTCGACGGTTTGTTCTTCTGTGCCACACTCACAGGTCGCAGAGGAGGCCATACCCCATTTGTACAAGCAGGAGTGGAAACGCCCAACACCAGTACGGAGGCGGTTAAGTCAGACCAAGGCTCTTCTTGGGAGGGTCACTCTAGGAGGGCGGGTACCAGTGTCTGGAATGAAGATGAGGAGTCTTGTGGGGTTGTCCACCCACTCCGCATTCCATTGGTGATCCACCCAGGGCACCGCACGTATGTTGTTGTTGTCAGAAAAACTGATGGGTTGTTGTGCGGCAGGTAGAAATGGGTGTCTCGATTTGAGGCGCCGTGCATTTGCACTCGATGGACAGGTGAGTGCTGAGTGGAGCAGGTTTCCAGGCTCCATGGCATGGCGTCCTAGAGACAGTGTGGCTCCATTGCGACAAAGCTCAGCAGGTTGGATGCCTGCGAGGATTGGAAGGCTATCTGCTGGTGTAGGATGCAGGCATCCAGTCACAATTCGCAAGGCGTCGTTGATGGTGGGGTCGATGAGGTGGGTATGAGCACTGCGGCACCAAACCGGAGCACAGTACTCTGCAGTTGAATGCACTAGGGCTGGGATGGCTGCATGCAGCATTGTTGCTCCAGCACCCCAGCCGGAGCCAGCAAGCAGCCTAAGGAGTGCGATGCATGATCTTAGCTTTTTGCAAAGTGATTCAAGGTGTCAACGATACGTGAGCAACCTGTCCACCATTACCTCGAGGTATTTGGGCTCGGAGCAGAAGGGCAGGGTTTTGTTGTTGAAGTTGACTTTAAGCTCACGTTTGGCTTCCTTGTTGTTGAGATGGAAGACTGCCGACACCGTTTTTGTAGTGCTGAGCTTTTGGTTCCAAGTCTGGAGGTATTCACCTTAACGTTGCCATGCCCTTGCTCAGGGCCCCTTCCACTGCCTACCAATCTCCATCAGCATGAATGATTGCTAGGTCGTCAGCATATGTATACTTTCTGGAGATGGTGTTTGGCAGGTCAGAGATGTAGATGTTGAAGAAAAGGGGCACCAGGACAGATCCCTGTGGGACACCGTTATTGAGGCGTAATAACCTGCTCGTTTTGCCATTTCCGGTGGTGTGGGTGAAGCTGCGATTGTCAACAACCTCCATGATCACGTGGACCATGTGTCTATCGGGCAGCAATCGCAGCAGCTTGCAGGTGAGGCCACGGTGCCATACAGTATCGTAGGCTGCTGTGAGGTCGACAAACACAGCTTCGGCTTCTTTTTAGCTGAAAAGCTATCCTCGATGTCCTGTGTCAACAGGGTGACTTGGTCTCCGGCTCACTTCCCGTGTCAAAACCCTGCCTGCTCCTGTAGGAGCAGTGGGTCGATGATTGGTTCAACATGAGCGTAGATGAGTCTTTCGAGGATTTTAACCCTTTAACGACCGCACGAGCCAATAAATTGGCTCCCTCTTTTTTGGCCATAAATCGCCAGCTGCTAGAGCTAGAAAGCTGTTCAAACCCTCTACAGATTCAGCATATCTTCTAGTTGACATCAACAAAAAAAAATTTCGTTTTGGCGTTAGTTGGGGCGAACGTCACCAGTGGGGGTGTTTTTGCATTTTTTTGGCCACCTTTACCTGGCCCTGGGCCCCAACCAATTGACCCATTTCTTTGGCTTAAGTTTTTTTCAGAAAATAGGCAAAAATCCACGTCTTTAGAGCCCTTGAATGACTTTCTAACATATCTGTAGCCAAAATTATGGATAAAAAAATAAAAATTGTTGAAAATTTCTGCACCCACAAACCCCAATTTGGGTTGGAACACACCCCTTCTCTATATGGATAATACTCGTCAGCGGATCGAGCTAGAGAGCTGTTCAAATCTGCTTTGAATCAGGAAAGACTTGTAGTTTAGACTGAAAATAACAATTTTCACTGTGCGATTTCAGCCTTTCTGGCCATGTTTACAAAACCACAGGATGTTTTGACAGGTCTGTCAAAACAATCCATGACATCAACGTCCCGTGGGAGTTCAAAAATCAAGCCGAATCACTGGCACGAGATTTAAATGCATTCTAAGCTATAGTACGAGCTTTTAGAGGGTTTGATGGACATTCTAGCGTTTCTAGTTGATAAGTTATGGCAAAAATGGTAGAATATTAATTGGGGAAATCCCCACTAAT
>JGI24158J21664_10004437_pt1 | contig 18074 bp, 17 predicted proteins | sample Ectturendosymbi3_FD_21664 | JGI IMG/M metagenome (IMG submission 21664)
GTGGCAGTTTGACTTTTTCCTTTAGTGACATAGGATCCACCTTCGTCGGACCTTTGCAGTTTGGGGGTAATTCCTTCGACGTTAGCTCCGCATCACAACTGTATACAACAGCAGCCGTTGTAAAAAAACGGCCAATCAAGGTCATGTTGTAAAAAAACGGCCAATCAAGGTCATGTTGTAAAAAAACGGCCAATCAAGGCCATGTTGTAAAAAAACGGCCAATCAAGGCCATGTTGTAAAAAAACGGCCAATCAAGGCCATGTTGTAAAAAAACGGCCAATCAAGCCATGTTGTAAAAAATGTTGTAAAAAAACGGCCAATCAAGCACATGCGGCGTCAGTCAGGCCCATAATCAGGTTTTAAGGTTGTAAAATAAATTTTTAGGGGTGAAGATTTTTGTTTGCGTTATATGTTTGAAACAAATTTTTCTGAGCACACCAAAATTGGGGGAGGCACTGCTCCTGAATGCTCCCCCGTGTCTACAAGCCTGGCGTCATTCGTGCGCGGAGAGGGCCAAAGGTCATTTTTGTACGCATCGGGTCGACGTTCGGTCTACGCCGTGGCGACGTTCGGTCGGATCGCGATTCACGAACGATGTCACTTCCAGGTCGGAGAACAGCGACCTGCGACAGGACATCGCCGACCACAAGCAGGAACTGTCCGAGCTCAAGCTCGAACTCCGGCAGATAAACCGCACGATCGCTAGCGCCGAGAAGCAGCAAAGAACAAGAACCCCCCGGCCTGCCCCCCGCCGATCGAAGACCGACGTCACGAGACAGGTGAGCTGGCCGATGTGAATTTTTGTGGTGATTAGCAGATCAAAACCGCGATGAAAACAGCGCATTTTTTTCGGGACAAGTATTTGTTTTCGTGTTCATGTTATTTTTTGCGCAGTAGTGTTTGTGTTTTTGTCTGAGCTAGTTGCGACCGCGTGTGCTTTTCGGGCGGGTGTGCCAGGGGCGTCGCCCTTTTCATGGGCGTTTGATTCAAGACCTCCACTGCAAGAACGTTTGGTTAATTGCGCCACGCTCAACTTTCCTGCTGTTCGCATGTAAACAATTTCGAAGTTTTTCTGAAAAAACGCAAATCGCAAATTGATTTCTGTGCTACAGCTGTATGATAAGTTACCCGCGAAAAGCGATTCATAATGTTATGGCGCACCATTGATAGCAGCCGTTGACCAGTTGCACAACAGCGTTTATGTCGTATATATCAGTTTGTGTATATCAGCTTTTATGTTGTATATATCAGCTTTTATATACCAGCTTTTATGTTGTATATATCAGCTTTTATATATCAGCTTTTATGTTGTATATATCAGTTTTACATACCAGCTTTTATGTTGTATATATCAGCTTTTATATTTCAGCTTTTATGCTGTATATATCAGCTTTTATGTTGTAAATATAAGTTTTTATATATCAGCTTTTATTTTGTACATATCAGCTTTTATATTTCAGCTTTTATGTTGCATATATCAGCTTTTGTATTATACATGTTGTGCTTATCCAGCACCGCAAGTTCCTCAATCGATCAATCAGTGAAATGAAGGCAGCGTTCGGCGACAAGTTCCACGCGGACGACCCCTCCACGACGGTCACCGAGTCGGTGGCCGAGGACGACGACGTCGAGGGCCCTGAAGGCCGATCGGACGCCAGTAGCTTGGGCCGGAGTATCGTGCGAGCGTCCAGGCAAATGGATCCCGACGATGGTAACGTTGCCCACGCGTGGAAAGTTATGCTCAGAAAGGAAAACTTTTTCACTTCTGAAAAAATTATCTGCACGGATAGGAAAGGGTTGTTATGGCAACGCGGGCACAGAGTTTCATTTTAACCGGGTTGTTTACGCTTTTGTCTGTCACGCCCTGCTCCTTATGGATCTGCGACCCAGCGCTACCTGCGCAACTAACTCTGTTGATCATCTAGCAGATTGCTCTCGCTCGATCAAAATTCCACATTCTCTTTTAAATCTACCATCAACTCCAAACCATAAGAAGAAAATTGCCAAAACGTCGGGAGAGACAGCCCGGTCAGCAGGTTTTTCGGTGTCCCGCTGGTTTGGTCCCGACTTGCATGAGTCTGTTTTGTGTTTGCGTCAACGAAGTCAAACCTAAAACTCAACTTCCGTTAAAATTTTCACATTCTTGGAATTCAGACGTGTGACGCTGTTCAAACCTGCTGACCAGTGACGATGCCAGCCACCTGTCCATTGCTGACTGTCACCTCTGCGGCGTACCTATTGTCCGTATCACCCCATTCTCGTGTTGCCACCTCCCACCTGCTGCAGTTCGTCGGTGCACCCACAGCTTTCTCGACCGTACTACTTGCATTTTACGCTCCGTCCCAGCCCTTGTTGTGTTGTTTCAGACAGTTACTGATGAGTCTGAATCGGTTTTTGCTATTGTGTTGTTCTAGTGAGCATTTGCTCAATGCAACCCAATTTGTTTTATAGAGATAGCTGATGATACCTTCTAAACAAAATCGACTGTATCTTTAAGTTGATTAAACTTGGTTTTCTCACGGAGACCATGTAGTTATTCGCAATCCACACGTTAGTCCCCCTTTTTCGGGGTTTCTGGCCTTCCTGTGCAACCATCGCCGCAACTTAAAGGTCCGCTTGAAAAGAACTAGCAACGGGCTTTCATCACACACTCCTATCATGTGTTTTTTGTTCGATTCTTCGCCGCCTTCATCAAGCCTAAAAGATCGTCTCTGTGTTCGCGCAGAAAATGATGACGACGACGATGACGTCATTGATGACGACGATGACGACACGATGGTCGAGCTAGAAACAGGTAAGCAGCTGAACCGAGCCGGTGCGTTGTTGGACTCGCGGAATTGCGTTTCTCAGCGAATCGCTTCTTACGGCGAACCTATACTTGCAGCGTCGAAGAAGTCGACCAAGCGTTCGATTCCTGCCAGGCGTTCCGCTTCAGTGCGCTGCGGAATCGCCGAGCGCGGCGTGATGGCCAACTTGAGACACAAGCTGTCCTCCCTGCAGACCCAGTGCACGACTCTTCGCAACGCCAAACAGAGCGTTTTGAAACGAGTGAGTCGCCTTAAGATTATTCGTTGGGGGAGGGCGATCCTCGAGAAAATATTTTAAGTAAAAAAGCATTCATATATTTTCACACATGCCTTTCTTCTGGGCAAGGGGTTAGCAGCCCTAGGAGGACTCGAAATACCTCACGGTTTTCAGAAGTCACTGATAGTTCTGCTGCTGGCCCCACGCCACCTGGTCCGTGGCCGACGTCTGGGCCACTTTCCTGTGGATGAAACCAGCAGGACTCAGGCGTGGCCGTCAACCCCGCATTCCCGCAACACTTCCCAAAACTGTTCTCGATGAACCCGATCGTATGCTTTCTTGAGGCCGACAAAAGACGTGTAAAAATGTCTGGCATACTCCTAAATTTTTCAAAATTTAGCTGAACATTGAAAATTTGATCTGTATTGTTACGGCCAGGACGAAAAGTACATTGGGTATTCCCCGGCTTTGCTTAAATTACTTCGCGGCATCTTTTTTCAAGGCACGTGGCATTTTTTTTCAAGGCAAATTGTTTCACGGCGTCTTTCACTACACTTTTCCAGGGAGGCTAAGGAGGGAGATGCCCCGGTAGTTGGTGCATTCACTCCTGTCTCCATCTCGATTCAAGGCTTTGAGCATTTCAGGTCGTATTTCATCACATCCTGCAGCCTTCAGTTGTGACCACCAGGCAGACTTCGGTCACAGTGATTGTATTTTCAATACCGCAATGCACATCCTGTGTGTCCGATGGAGCGAGAGTGACTGGGTTAAAAAAATCTTTGATGCTTTCTCCACCCGCTGAGGATGCCTTCATTGCTAAGTAAGACACGATGCGAAAGATACAGCAATATTGGATCTTTTGCCACAGAGATGCCGAATGGTTTTCCAGAACGCTTTCTTGGCTTGCCAGTGATTGGAATCCAGTTTATGCCCGAAATTCGCGCAAATAATTGCATCTTGGACATTTTACCGTGAGGGCTGCAGACTTCCGCACCTCAGCGTACCTTTTTTGGGACGAACGTCCAAAACACTGATTGGAACAAGTCAACTGAAACTATGCAGAATTAATGAGTGACTGATAGCGCCTTCGCAAGGCATCACCGACAAGTCTCCTCCATGGATTCCGGATGTTTGCGCCGTACACGTGTATCAAGCGCAGGAAGCGGTCTATGACAACATAAACCTTAAAATGCTTACACTTCCTCTTAGTAGGATCCATTCATCAACAAAACTTGCCAGCTGAGTGCTTACAAGTATACCCACTGCAGCCTGGGCAAAGTTTGCTGGCTCGACGCCGGAGTAGGAGAGTTTCCATCCATCGTCCAGCTCTGCAGTGTTTGAACCACGATGCCTAGTCATAGAGATGCCAACAACAACTTTTGCACATTTCATGTTAGTAGCTGCCCATAATGTACCGTTGGACAGAACCGGTCGCGCTTTTCCACAGCAACTTTTGCGATATCGGGAGATACCACGGGAAGGCTTTGCTGCAGGCACACTTGTGTGCAGAGGCCTTGCACTGAGTCTGTTGCATGACCTCAGCGATACAGAGCGGCGATGTTTATGACCCCTGCGAAAATATTGCATCAGCATAATATTTTTGGAGTTGCTAGTCTTAGTTATTCGCACAACTAACCTTGCGTTGTTTTTTCAGTCGTACACTGTTTTTTTCTGCTGTTAGGAAAACACTGCTGTCGTCCGGGACGTGACTGCGAACCTGGACCAGGGGATGCGGGGGTGCGCGAACTTTGGTCCGCCGGGGCGCATAGGATTCTGAATTTCGAAAGCGGGCCCGGATTGGCAGCAGATGGATGGGTGGTTTGTATGCGTAAACTGGTATAAATGAGATGTAAAAACGATGAGATGGTTTTATTAATATCATTTGGACTAGTTCAAGCCGACAGTCGGGATTAAAGAGCTTAACGGGCCCTGGTTTCTCCCTCCTTGATCCAGATCGAAGTTAGATATTGTTGGTTTGGTGATATACAGGTGGTGTTGTTATTTTGTTTGGCAGATGACTGAAGTTAAAGGAAAGAACGAGGAGCTCCAGTCAGAACTCATCACACACCAAAACAAACTCAAAAATGCCAAGCAGGTTAAGACTGAAACTTCAAAACGCTTCTGCATATAGTTTGTTTATCTATACAGCATTTACTTTTCATAAAATTCTAGCAAATTGCATATCGGACTATTTAAACAGTTAAATTTGTGTTAATATTTTACCAAGATCGCTTTTGTTTTGTATCGCGTTGTGTGGTCAGCACCGATACCACACATCGCTTTTCTTTGGTTCTCTCTGTTCGAAAAACGTGTTGTTCAGAATCCGCATCCAAGCAATTTATGATGAACAATCGATTTGCGTGCCATGATGTCCCGGATGTTTACGCGCTTGGTTGTGTGCGATGGGCCGACTGTTGTTGTGGCTATGTTTCAAAGTTTTTTTCGGCCATTACAGCTGTGTCATAAAATTTATGCAAGCTCTATGTGCGCGCCGTTCGAAAATGTTAACGGAGCAAAAAAATTCAACCTGTTTGTGGGAACACCCGAACATTTAATTGAAATTTTTCTGTCACGTCAATATTTGGACTGGCAAGTCAGCAGTTTATGTATATCTGACTTCGGCGAGACATTCTTGATCCGGTTTTAAGCATATCCGGCGAAATGTTTGGTGTTTTGCGCAACTTTCATGTCTGTCACGTCATCTCAGGCCATACAACGGCTGACACGCGAAAGTGAGTTGCTGGTTCGTGAGAAGGAAGAGCTCCAGCGCGAAATAGAAGAAACTAAAAGCGCTCAACCGGAACCGACCAAGCACTCGGACGCCGATTACCGTTACGTGGAGAGCAAGCTGAAGGTGGCCACCGTTTTTTTTGCAAAGCTGTACAGCGATTTGTTTTTATTGTGTTGATCTTGCGAATAATCTATTGCTGGAAGCAGTGTGCGTGAGCAGACGGGTTGCAGACATAGGCGTAGCCAGGGGGCCATGACCCCCCAAATTTTAGCATATCTAGTGATTTCGTGCTTTGAGAGGCGGTATCCCAAACAAAATACTGTTGCTCGCCTAAAATTAAAATTTTTACCCCCCTCAATTTTTCGGCTGGCTACGCCATTGGTTGCAGAGAGGGGTAAATCTTTTAAAAATCTTGTGGTTTCATGTTTCTTGACGAGCGACACCCATAGACGTACGGAAACTTTGGCTATGGGGGGTGACTTTTCGATTCACCCTAATTTTTTCGCCACTGAAATACAATCTGCAATGGGAAAGTTTTGCGGGTCAATTCGTTCTTTTCGACTTCGTTCTTCGTCATAATGCTTCTTTCAGTTCCCTTTCTTCAAACAACACTGACTCTCCAACGTGTTGTTTAAAGAAAGTCATTGCGCTTTTTTGAAACGTCCCGTTCTTGATATGAGCTGTCTCCAAACAGCCAATATTAAATCTAAGACACAAGCGTTCCTGGACATAAGGTTCCAACACCCACCCACAATGGTATGCTCTCATTTCTTTCGGCTGCGTCTTAGTGCAATAACTCTTGCAACATATTTTTGTGCTTTATTTTCGGCATCCGATGTGGGATTTCGGGGGAGTTCTTTGCCGGCTGAGAAAATTAGCAGCTGATGATAAAACAACAACTAGAAATTTACAGGTTTTCGGAAAAACACCTAAAACATTTGCGGCNTCGTTAAATTTTGGTCTCAATACGAAAAGTGGGTTGAAAGCGCCTCTGCACTTGGAGTTTGGGACAAACAGACAGAGNAACAGCAACCGTTTGTTGTCGACGATAACCACCTCGCTCGTTGGTTCGCATGAAGTAAAGCTGGCCCTTTTGTGCAGATGGCGACCAACGACACCTGCAAACTGACGGAGCAAGTCAGAGATCTGAAAAAAGAGATCGAAACGAAGAACGAGCAAGCCTCTGCCGACAAGGATAGATTGAGCAGGTAGCGCTGCGGTGCATTGGATTGGTTTTTCCTAAGGTCTCGAACGGGCACGTCACGTTGAACGTCGAGTGACATGATGTGCATCAACTGCAGGACACGGTGGCGATGTTGTGGTTATTGCGCATGCGCAGCTGCGCAATAACCTACTGCGCATGCGCAGCACGATGTGGCCGACGTGAGAGCCCCCGTCGGACATCTTGTTTTATTCCGTTTGTGAAGAATGCATTATGTTTCATCTGTGAGGGTGCGCGACTGCATTCCTGCCAGCGTCGACGTAGCGCTTGCTTATCTCCGCCGATGCGGTAACGTCGCAAACGCCCTTAAACTCTGAAGTTGTGTGAAGTGAGCACAGTTGCTGATTTGTGGGACAGAAGATCGTAGAATTGCGTTGTGCGCATGCGTCGGTCACCGGACCGGCATACTCCGTTCCCCCCACCAAATATCGATGGCCAGCAGTGAAAGCGTAGATGTAGCCAACAAGGCTGGCAGCCGCGTTCGGTTGGTTTGGAGCTGTGCGCCTTTCTACTTGCTGATTCGATTAAAACCGAAATGTCTGGTTCTATTCATCGCATGTTGAAGTCAATGCCATTAAGTTTTAGGAAAAGTTAAGTTTGTAATCCTCGCTCGAGTTCTCACTTTTGCTCTTTTTACTACGTCAGTACAAGCAACTTTGTTCGGGTCGAATGCGCGCGCCGTGCCATAGATGATTGTACTATGTTGCTTTGTGACGACAGAATGGAGCGTGACGTGGCCATGAAGCGCCAGCTGATCGACGAACTCAGGGTGAAAGTTCGCGAAAACGAAACGAAATGTCGAGACGATCGACAAGAAACGGTGAATGAATGAGATGTGTTGCCGCATAAAGTTTGAGCGAGCGTGTGTGTTACTTTAAAATGTTAGAAAAGCTTTAGATGCAGTTTAAAATAACGTTTTGTGATTCGCTGTTGGTGAAACAGTTTCTTGATTACCGATTTTTTAACGCACGCACGCGTCAAAGGACCAAGTTTATTACGAGGCTGAGCTTGGAGCTTTCTAGAGGCGTTGTATACAGTCAAAACTTTTATGTGGGCGATTTTTTGTGGTAAGTGGCCAAGACCTTCATGGTAACGGCCATGGACCATGAGATGTAACGGACGAATCGAACGCCGAAGTTGACGTAAAGCGTTGAATTTACAGTAAACGTCGGTTAATCCGGATCCGATTTGACCGACGATTTTATCCGCATTAACCGAAGATGGTTGTTTCTAGCCTGACTTCATCTAAATACTGAGATATCGGCGAAAATTATTTAATTGAACACATTTACGGCCCAACAGCAGATTTTCGCTGAACCAAAACGAATTTAGCGTTGTATTTGCAATGGTATGGTATATCAGACTAGTAACCGTCATATCCAGGCAGTTATGAACAATCTTAAGTTCATAAGTTTCGATTACTTGACTGTGAAGGAATCCGGGATTTCGGACTGACGCAGAGATTTCTACGACCGATCCATAAGCAGTCATTCTATTCGGAAGGTAATGCCCTCCAGACATCTTACCGAGTACAGTACACTCAGGGATAATGCTCGACACAAGCACACTCAACACTGATCAATAGACTGAAACCGTGGTGCGGCGGCGTGCCTTGAGCGTTATGAACGCTCAACGTACGTCATACCCGTGGTGTGTGACGCAATAATCGTCTCTACGATTAGTCGAATGTCGCACGCAATTGCGGCCGTTGTTATCGTAATTCTAAACGCTGGTTGGTGATCGTGAGCACGCTTGTGTTGCGTCTGAAAGCTGCCGAATCTTTCCTGGAGACAAAAATCCGGATTACAATATGTGAAAAGAGCAGATTTTATCCGGTATTGATGAAGATCCGGATTAAAATATCCGGATAAACCGAATAATTTTATAAAGAAAAATGTTAGAAATCATTCATACCACCAGTTATATCCGGTTTTGACGAAGATCCGGATTAACCGAGGTTTACTGTAATTTGAAACACTGCGTGAACGTTTGGTGCTGCAAAAAGACTTACCTGAAGTCAAGAAATATCTGCACTCGTTTCTAATCAATGTTCTGCTTATTTGTCATGAATGTTGTTTTTTTTAATTTGATTTTGGTGACGGCAATTGGCGGCCGACCGGAGCCTGGAAATTACTTCTTGTCTGGGCAGCTGAGGTGAACGCTCTTTGGCCAAGGAGCGCTGCGGCGATTCATTCAGTGAATGAAATCCAGTGGCTGTAGGTCGAACACCCAACCTTCCAACCGAGAGGCGGACACTACCACCGAACTATGGCAGCCCCGATTAGTTGTTATTCATTTTCGTGTTCTATCCAACTTTGTAACAGCACGACTTGAAAGATCGCCTCCGGCAAACTGAGGAAGATTTGGCGCATAAAAAGAGCCACGTGGAGTCGCTGCGGCGTCAGCTTCAGGCTTGCACTAAGGAGAAAAGTCGCTACGAGTCGATGTACAACAAGTCCAGGGAGGAGCTTGAAAAGCGGGTAACAGTTTTTCGTAACGCCCTGTACATTTCCGAATCTTCAGAACTGACTGATTTTCGCTCATCTCACATAATTGAACGCTGTAAATTGCGGCCGGTCGTTCAGTCTTCTGTTCTTTTTCAAAAAAACAAGTGCAACATGTGACTGGTTAAGACATTGATCCACGTCGTCCTCGACACGTTCAATCACCGACGCTTGTTTTTCGTCACGCGCCAGTGCGGAGAGCTGACCGTCATGCAGGCGTCCAAGCTGGACGCGGAGTCGGCCACGTCCAAGGTCGAACAAGCAGCTGAGCAACAGCTCCAGGCTTTGGCGAATCGGAGCGAACAGGCGCTCGACCTGCTCAAGAACAAACTCGACCGATGCGACGAGAAACTGAAGGAGTTCGCGACTTTCGTTAAGGTTTTGTGTTCTTTTTTAATTTTTGACACGCCGTGTAATACCGGGACGAGACTAACTCAGCCTGTCTCACGTCCGTTTTTCGAACTGTGGGGCTGGATCGCGGGTTGTCAGCACGAGTACGACCCCTTTTCTAAATCGAAGCTGTTTTCGCCAGCACTGTAGTTTTTTCGTGCGGGAATGGATGTGAGCGTCCGCATCTGGTGCTTTCGTCCTTTATTTGTGGATCTGGTTGGGACCCAGCCGAGCGCAGAAGCGCTTAGGACAGCTATGTCCATGCCAAATGATTTACTGAGCAAAAAATTATGTCACTATCTTAACCAGGGCCGCGCATTAATGACATTAATGCGCATAAACAGACGTAATAAAGTGGCACTGAAGACCACCTGCATCAGAAATCTCAAGCTCAAGATTGTCAAAATGACAGGTTGTCAGTACATACGATACTTTAACTACAGCGAAAACCTAAACCGGGCCGCACAAAACCTTCGACTGGGCCATACGCGGGCCGCGGGTTGGACATAGCTGGTTTAGGATCACCAGCGTGTTTCAACGAGCGGTAAAGCTTGGCCCATTCAGTCAATGGCTGCAAATACCCGAAATCGCTGGAGCGATTTTTAAACTCAAAAGCACTGTTTTCAGTCCACCAATAGCGCTGGAGAGCCGACTTGACCGACCCGCTAAATCTAACGCGTTCTTCGTTTCAGGTTGCTAGAAAGTGTCAATGTTTTGGAAGTTCCCACCAATAAAGGGTTTTCAGACTGAAAATCATTATTGAGCATTTGCGGACAGTGATGTGTTACGTGCTTAGATATTTTTTGCTTCTGCCTCGTATCTTTCACGCAGTGACCGACCAGGCCTGTAGCGGCGAATTGAAACTAGATAAGCCGGGCAAAAAGTTCTATGCTAACTCCTGGCCGGACTGGGAAGTCCAAAACAGTTTATTACGTCGCAGCAGGCCAATGTAAAGTTTGACGCGCGACTCTCTTTTTGCTGCAGTCACTGGCCAACCATCTTGTCGAGCTGCTGGTACACAAGCGTGACACCCTGCACAGGGAGAAGATGGCGCAGATCGAGGCCGAGGAATGGTGGGTTGGGTACCGCTTTGCTTCTTGACTGTTGTAGTTCGTTGCTTTCTTAATGAACTTGCACTTCTGTAATTTCTCCCATTGCAACTGTCAAGCAACGTCGTAACGCTCTCAAAGCGTCGAAATGTCAGTTGACAGGAAGTGTGGCAGTGAACGATCTTTGTTTGTTTTTGTTCAAAATCTCTTAAGCTAAGACTTAGCAAAGTCTCACTGAGATTCAAAACAACGAAAGTCAGGAAAACATCGAAGACATCAAGTGATGTTGGTTGTTCGCTGAGACAAGACAACACGTTGGTGGTAATAAGACATTAATACAAACATTGTTGCCGATAATAGCTCCTTGTCGCCGATTCGTCGTCCCTGCTACCTGACGCGGTGCGCGCGATATTTAAAATTCAAACGAACTTGCTCGTGCGTGTCACTTCACAAGTGTTTGGTTTCAAATAATCCTTCGATGAAGCGCGCAAGTGTGTCATATAATCGATGCGAAGCATCGCGTTTTGAACTCTGTGCGCGAAAAAAAGTAAGAAATTGCCAAATGCCATTTCTCGTAGAAATTCGCTCCGTTCGAAACTATTCGGTATTTCTCGTAGAAGTTCGCTCCGTTCGGAACTATTCGGTATTTCTCGTAGAAATTCGCTCCGTTCGAAACTATTCGGTATTTCTCGTAGAAGTTCGCTCCGTTCGGAACTATTCGGTGTTTCTCGTAGAAGTTCGCTCCGTTCGGAATTCAATGCGCAACCATTACCATAACCCCACACTCGGGCCGTCTTGCGCTTACAGCGAGGCTGACGTGAAGACGTCGACGTCGCTTTCGCGCGCGCAGACAGTCGCGTGCAACATCCTCAACATCTCGCGCTCCGACTTCGAGGACCTGATGGCTCCGGTCGATTCGATGCGTCGTTCGCACGGCGAGCAAGAATCGTTCAACAAAGAACGAGCGTTCGCGACCCAGGCCGACCAAACATGGAGGAACAAGGTGGAAAAGATCGCCAACGAAAACGTGAGTTGGCCTTTGAAAGGTCTGCCGAAGACTGTAGCTTTGTACCGTCTTTTGACATTTTTTTGGTGAGAACGACTAAAGTTTGAACTGCGTTGATGATGTAACTTGAGCTTTTCTGTTTCGGAAGTATTTCAAGTTAAGTTTATGTGTATGTCGATAGGTTGAAAAAAGTGCGTTGAAATTTCCGCGAAGAAAGCTTGCTTCAATGAAATTATTTTTCTTCAACTGCGCAAGCATTTAGTGCAGTTAAATAGTTACTATGGCTTTGCGCTTCTGCGCTGCGATTGGTTGGATTTAAACATCGCTTCGCGGTAGCCATTGTGAGGTGATAACGAGGCCAAACATTTTCTGCATTCCTGTGCGCGTTAGACCGTTGCAACGTATGAGGAGCTTTTAAGTGCATTTATTGTACTCTTAAGAACAGGGTAATCGTGGGCGCCGGAATGGGGGAGCAAAAAGAGCCTTGGACCCCCTGGATTTTGAAATTTGATATTTTCCTGTTAACTTCTTAGTAGAAAAATAATTTTCTCTTAGTTTCGAGTTGGTAAAATGAAATTTCACCGCTGTTTGGCCCCCTCCTGGAAAAAATCCACCATTGACCCTCCACAGAAAAAATCCTTCCGACGCTCATGAACGTGATGTGGTTGGAAACGTCGCGCAGGTGCGAGACGGCGTACGTCACATCCGTAACCTGCCAAGCGTATCGTTTGCCAATGTTTCGCTTTTCCTGTCACAGAAAACGAGATCTTTGAGAAAATACACGTGCGTTGAGTTTCTTTGGTTCAACCGTAGATTTCATTTCGAAGTCATCGATTTTACCCGCGGGCGAGCAATCACCATTGCCTCGTGCATCCGATGATGCTGTATAAGTTCATGCTGTGTAAGCCCCCATGGTAACATGAATGGCTTCGAACCACGAGAGAAAGCCTCGGTCGAGAAACAGTCCGACAACGGTGCGTTTCAATCTTTGCAGCCCCCTTTTGCCAAGTCGCTCTGTCGCCTGATCTGGGACAAAGTGCAGGACGCCGTCAAACTGACCGAGGACAAATATCGAATGCAGACCGAACGCTTGGAGGCGCAATTGCTGGCTAAGAAAACTTGAGATAGTTGGAAAAATTGTCTCGTGTGTTCATGCGCCGTGTTTGAGACGTTCCTGGTAACCATGGTCTGCCATTGCGTTTACATAATAGCTACTGATTTACTGTTGCGTTTTGTTCCATGACAACCTAAAAAATATCCTCGAAAAACAATTCATGCAGAGGATATGGTTTGCTGCTGGTTTAGCAAAACCTTTAGCTTGTCCCGCCACAGTCGCAATCGATGTAGACCAGGGGTAACGAACCTATTTGCGACCAATTGTTTTAAAGATTGCGAAACTGCTGAAGCTTTGCTTGGGACTTTCTGCATTTCTTGCACATCTTACAAAGCTCTTCACCTTGTGTCTGTGAAAATGGTGTCGCGTTCCAGAAGTTGTAACGTGTATTTTTTACAAAACTTATCATCCGTGTGATAAGTGTGCAGGTGACAGTTTTGTGCGGTGCAGGCGATAGTTGTACACCTGCACTTTCGGTTGATTACATTTCTATGCAGGCTAAAACCGTCGATTTTGCGTGATTTTCTGTTTGCAGATTTTTAAAAAAGGTGGGCATTTATTAGCCGGAAATTTCGTCAAATCCGCAAAAATGGCCGCAGGGACTTACGTTTCGCGTAAAAGAGGAGCAATTCCAAATCAATACGAACTAAGTCTGCTTTGCTTCAGCTGCTTGCAGTCATACTGAAGCTCACGACTCCATTCCGGTTTTGAGGGGCGACCTTAGGCTTAGGGGGAATCTACATTTCAAAGCAACTTATACCTGAAATAATATATCTTTCGCCTCATTGGCCGCTAAAGTTTGCCTTTGAAATGGAGCCTTTAATTACCTCCAAGGCTCCAATCTCAACATCCATCAGTTTTGCATTCGTTTTTCTGCAAATTAATTCGCGATTGATTTTTCCTGTTAGCGACGACCATAGCAGTTTTTCCATCCCCCCTACGGAAAATTGTCTTGTTGTCGTTCGAACGAGCAAAACAATTCAAGCGCAACCGATTTATTCAAGCGTAAGGAAAGCGGTTACCCCGCATGCACGCGGATCTCCGTGGACGCTTGCTGTGCTCTGGGACAAAGATCGAGTACAGCGCATGTGACCCACAGTGACCTTTGCGTGAACTCGCTCTGTTCACGCTTCGATGATTGCGAGGAAAACGAGTTTCCGCTCTCGGCTCTTATTGGAATACCAGGACAATGCCTCGCCGTGCGTTGCCAGCGAACACTGAACACCCTCATCGCGAAAGCGAAAGTAATAAAAAAAATGTTCCATCGTTTCGTGAACAAACATTCTTTCTGTCACTCGTTGAGGATTGTCCGCAATCTTCAGTGCGTTCGGGGAAGGATTGTTTTTTTCAAGTATCACAGTTTGGATACCACCGAGAGCCTGGCTGGGTAGGTTGGGTGATCCGGGGAATTGCACTTTGATATTAGTTTGGCCGTTGCGCTGTAAAGGAAGCATCTCTGGTGTCCCGTGCGAATCACTTGCAAACTGCAATTGTTCAAGAAAGCTTTTACTTTTTGCTGCTGAACCCCGTCTTTCGTATTCGCTTTTCAAGTGACCTGAAACCGAACTGTAAGCGAAATTTTTAGGTTGGGTGGCATCTGCGTTTTGAGTGCATTGTGTGGTGTGTCGTAGACGTCAAACAAAAGACTTTGAATGAGTAAAATGAGTAAATTTGACATCCGAATGACCCTTACCCGTTCCTACTCGAAAAGCAGGAGCATCTATGCGCCCGTCACGCTTTCACCCCTTTGACATACAGGCCAAAGGTGTAGGAGCAAGCAACTTTTTGGAGGTGCGAAGGATTTTTGCCCGAATTACCCCAAACTTGTTCGAAAAGTTGATGTGCGACTTTTGCCTGCAAATTTTCTCCCACAAAGGTCATGACCTTTTTTTGATGTGACCTCCAGAAAAGGCCTTCATTAGTTTTTCTGCAAACGTGGACGCCATTTTTAAGTCAAACAACGTTGGGCGCCATTTTTACCCGGATTTTCAGGGATTTTACCCATATTTTCAGGTATTTTGTCCGGATTTTCAGGAATTTTGCCCGGATTTTCAACAAATCAAAACCTTTGGGGCTACACTTGCACCCTCGCCTCCTACACCACTGATACAGACTATTCAGGCGAAGTTATTGGCGCCCGCCAAATGTTGTTTATCCACAATGTTGGGGGGAAATGCACCGGGAGTGTTTGTGACGTTTGGACTATGGAGTGCGATTCGCGAGCGCCGATCCGGGTTTAGCACAAACCCGTCATTAAATGGTTAGCACCGTACAAGAAGTTTCACAATATTTTATCGGTTTTGACAAAATAAGTAAAGTTGTGTTTTCTTGATTCTGTTAGTTTTCGTGAACTTCAACACTTTTTGGGCTTATAGGGTTTAGCCTGAGTTCAAACTCAGCGCTTTCTTCCCGCAATAGGAATTCGGGCACACCTTTATTTTATGAGCCGATTCAATCCGCTGCTTTCAATCGTTTTGTTGCATTTTGCTACGATTTATCGCATATCACTGTACTTGATAGACCCGCTAGATGTTGTAGTTCTATTTTTCTTATTGTACTTCTTCATTACAGTCATTATTGCAACGCACGTAAACTTTTCTGCTCTTGTCAGGTAAGGACAGAAATCAGCAAAAAATAAGGGTGGTCAGTAGAGTTGGTTGTTGATCTGCGTTATCGTTGATCTGCGTAACGCTTGACAAGGTGCATTGATACCGTTCGATCTGCAGGAACTGGGTGAAAAATTAAAAGATTCGTCAGAAGTAGATGAATTTAATAGTTAACATCCTTGTCAAGGCTGTCTTTAGTTTTTAGCAAAATACTATTCTTCATAAAGTATCAGAACTGCAAGGCTATCATGTGGTGCGTCTCCGAGGAATGGGTGTACATCATACATCCGTTAATTAGTTTACAAGGCGAATTTGATTTACATACTGCTAGCACACTAAAATGGAAAATGGTCACGGATTTTCTATGCTGCCAAATATTTCAAAACATGCTTTTCGAACTTAGAAATCTAAAGGTAGTTGCTATCCCACCCGCAAAAAGTTACAAGACCCCGCACTTACCGCTGAGAAGCCAAACATCTGTATTTTCAAGTAACTACTCCCCACATGTGAGACAAGCAAGGATACTGTTTGCAAATTTTGAATAGGAAATCGATTTCACGTGACACTACGCATCGTCAGTCCTTGAGTATGCACGCAATGCTAACAGGTGAAACGTTGAAAGGCTGAAACAATGACAGAGAAAGCAAACGAACTCAAGACTGAAGTGGATATACCACAACACCAACTGCGACAATAAAAAACTTGAAATTACGTCTGTCTCAAATAATTGCGTTACTGGAACTTCAAAACTACAGATGTAACTGAAATTTAAACCACAACACAAGCTGCGACAATTAAAACTATAAAATACGTCATCGGTCGTTCTCAGATAATTGCGTTCACTTGAATTTCAAAACTAACTGCCGCTTAATAATTTGAGCAAGGCAACGCCTTGAAACAACACACCGCATGGTTCAGAACGTCGACAGAATGCGTTAACAATACTGCATTCGTGGCGTTGGCAACCAAAAACTCTGATCTGCGTTTGAAAACGGTGCGACGGATGAAAACAACACGGTGGTGGAAAAGGTCAAAATATGTCAACGAACAGCGTAAAGTTATTTCACACGGGGAAGGATGGATGGTTTTAAATATAAATTTGTGCGTCAAGTTCATGATTATTTTCACAGATATTCTGAGAGTAGAAACTGGGTTGTTCGACAAAAGTATAAATGTTCATGTGTAGGTGGTTTATTCACGATGCCAGGGAACACTGAAGTGGCGCGACTAGGCCATTTCATCTTTGTCATTTTAACAATCTGGTCTGTTCCAATTACTACGGTGCGATGATCAACTCGTGGAAAATTTGTTCATGGTTCATTAGCCGACATGTCATTCATGGCATATCACGCAAGTCGCTACATAAATACCATACTTTGCGCATGTCAACTTTTGGTTCAGCGGGAAAGATTTAGTTTTAGTCATTTGTGAAGCGCAAGGTACCACTGGTTTGTTGTGTTTTCCATGGCAACCACAAAGTGCGCAGTGGTTGCAAGGCCCTGACATACGTTTGGCATGCTTTTTTGTCTTGGTTCAGGTACTTGTAGTTTGTAAGTTTTTGCCCAAATGTAGTGGGTCCTTTCTTGGTTTTCACTGCCTTCGGGTTTAAGTTTTCCTTTATCTCTCTGTTAGAGTAAGCAGGTGGGGGAAAGATGTAGTCTAACCTGTGGGTCTTCTTTCTTGTCACATTTTGGGGTCTATAGCCTTTCTGCCCCATTTGATGCCATTGCTATCATGTCATTAGTCATGTCCGTAGGGAAGTTCAAGCAAATCGTTTTTTTCACAGTCGGTTTTTTAAAGCTGCTCTTTATTTTCAGTTTAGTTTTCAATAGGTTTTGAAGTAGTGTTTGTGACCCTTTTGTATACTTCGCAAGCTTGTTCCCAACATGCACCTATGAACAATCTATTTGATGATAACTGAAATTAAGACAAAAAGCATTTAAGAAGCCGAAAACGAAAAAGAACTAGAAGTCTTTCAGACTTGTACTATCAAGAACTATTTTGATATGTAGGCCTACAACTGGTAGACAAAACAACTCAAATCATCACATACAGTAGGCTACAGCAACTCTGGTTACAATGAAAAAAACAATTGAAATCCGAATAAATAACAACACGGAATTCAAAAGACAATTTAGAAAGTCATGGAAGAATTGCGTAAAATGTAATGCCATGTCTTTATGCCAGTGGCGTCCGCAGAAAATTTTTATGGGGGGGTTCATTCAGTGGCTTATGGTGTCCAGGGCCGGATTTAACTGATGCGAGGCCCTAGGCCAGTCCACTTGTGAGGCCCCACAAAATGGAAAGCGTTAATCAATTTGCGTAAATCCAAAAATGACGCTCTGAAAGTACGGTCAGTAAAAAATTCTAAATCATTACTGGAGTGCCCACGATCACTGCGTTTGTTGCTGCCTTCGACGCAAAAGCG
>JGI24158J21664_10004439_pt1 | contig 18073 bp, 7 predicted proteins | sample Ectturendosymbi3_FD_21664 | JGI IMG/M metagenome (IMG submission 21664)
TTACAGTACTTGGTTTGGTAAATGCTCAATCCATTATGCATATAATGTTTCAACTTTATGATGTTCCCAGGTTTGACTCTGCTGTAGTTATTTATGTACTTTCAATATATTATCCCCAAAGTTAAACAACCAAATATTTTAAAATTTTGAAGGATAGAGTGCATGAATATGCTTCTCGGTTGACCTCAACACCTAAGGCTGAATTATTTTGCAGTTGCAAGCGCAGAAAATTTATAGGTCAAAATATGTAAATTATAAAGTCAAAATTTTAAGTTTTTAGGTCAAAAAATTGGTTGCCCTAGTCATTGCACTGAATATAAACTATCAGGGCTCCAAGTTAGGATATCGGAGGAAAATACACTCAACGCTACGACACAGCAGTTCATAACTGCAACAATATCGGGCTGCGGGTTAAAACAGAGGGGTAAAACACACTCATCACTACGCCAGAGCAATTTACAACTGCAAAATCAGCCTGTGCTAATATATCGTCGGATACGAGCAGTCGAGCATAGCAGGTGTGCGGCTGGATTGGCCGGCACACACCCCGCTTGCATATTTACAAAATTTAACCTTATTCGCGCAATAAGGGGTTTTCAGGTAAATCTAAACCCCAAACCTAACTCTAGCCCTAACCTAACGCTAACCCCTAAACCTAACCTCTAAACCTAAAGTTTGGAAAGAAAAAGTGGTCCCATGAATTGAAACGTGCAACCACTACTACCAAAATGGAAGTCACGAAGGTGAGAGCCGAACCGAAAAACTTCGAAATAGTAGACCTTAAACATTTCCTGTAGGCTAGAAGGTCAGTGGCGATTGGGTGAAAAACTGAGCATTTTATTTGAACCGCGCCATGCGAGTCATATCAGTAGCCGCCGTTATTGCGTGAACAAGGGTACATTTTGTAAATATGCGTCCCGGTTTGCAAGATCGAATGTTGCGTAGGCGTTCGAACTCAAGTTTTTTCGAGTCCGACTCCAGTCCTGATCCAACAGGTAGGAATTTTATTTTACTTCGCCTCAACCCACTAGGCCAAAGGAAGCTTCCGATAGTGATTTCACTGTCGAGGATGATATGCTTTGGCCAGGTATACGCTTCTCCTTGCGCTCTCAATGTAAGCGCTGCTCTGCAGGGCGCTTACAGGAATCTTGATCCGAATCCTGTTTGCAACACAAATATGAAATCCGAATCCTGAAAAAATCCTGTTAATATATTTGACTAATCAATGTACAACTATTAAAAATTTTTGTTTCTGAAAGGTAGTGGCTACAGGTCCGTCAGTGGACCTTCGTATTTGAAAAGTTATTGATCCGTCACCTGTAACGTGACAGTAACACACGATGAGTGTGTAGTAGAGTGCACTAGGTTTGGTATAAATGTACTAAATCTAGCCCCTAAACCTAAACCAAAACTGTAAATCTGAACACAAAGGTTTGGAAATATTTGAAAGTTAAAAAGTAGTCCCTTGACCAGTGCAACCATTAGACTTCTACCAAAATGAAAGGCGCCAAGGTGAGAGTCGAACCGAAAACCATTCACACAGCAGATGTAGACGCATTCGCTACACTACCACAACGGTGCTGTTAAAGTGACGAAGTCAGTATTTTATTCTAACCACATCACTCTCGCCGGACCTATACTACAGCCATTTCTTTTCTGAAAAGCAAAGCTTTACTAAACACAGGCTGGGAAAAATGAAACCACACATAACCAAAAATGGCACTAAAAGGCAGATCCAGAAAATGCAGTCAACCAAGTTCATGTAATGAAACATGAAGCTGAAATCAATATTACCAATTAAACTTCTAATCACAAAATAACTTAAGCTTGCTAGACTTGCTACATCCATTAACAGTAGCTGATGATTAAGCCCCAACCGATAAGTAAATAGGCACTAACTGATATTGATGCACACTAAAATATATAATGCAGCAAAACAGGCACAGCAACACCACATCTCTAACCTCCACAACTCACAATTTACAAATGTAATCTCACATCACGTTGTATTGAGCCTGATAGCGGACTGATGGGATGCTATGGTGGTGGACTGGTGCTCTGCAGTGCATGACACGTCCGGTGTAACAGCGCCTCTTTCACACATTTGCAACTGATGTGAACTACGTTACATCCTTTAAAAGGTTCAAATCTTTGTAAAAATTCTTTTTATGATTGTGTTGGCGTCAAATCCCAAAACAAAGAAATTTGAAAATCCTGATCCTGATCCGCAAACTTGAATAAAACCGTAGTCCGGATCCGATCCGGTTTGTTCAAAATGTGCTGAATCCTGCCGGACTCGAGTCCTGAAATCCGGATCCTGTACACCTCTGTAAACTACACAAGAATTGAGAACGCGCATAAAGTACGCAAGAAAACTTTCGTTTTTGTTATGTATAGAAGAAGTCCAGCAAACTTTTTGTTTTCCTTTTTACCTGCTGAAACATTACCAAATGCCCGAATGGCTTCTATGTTAACAACTGCTGTTTTTGAACTCGTGCAACAGTTCTATCACGCTACAGAAATTGGTAATGTAGCCAACGCGGTCAGCGCTTGCGCTGATCAACCTTAGCAGACAAAATAAGGACAGTTATTTGGGATAAAGTGAACTATCGCGGAACAAAATCTTAAACATGGGTAGTGGACGAAAGGTCTGCAAAAAGTGGTGAGATGGTCCCCGGATGCAGACGATAGCCCAGATTCCCACCAAAACCTAATTTTTAGCCCATTTACAATGTTGCTTGAAATTTGCATACAAATTCATTCTGTGGTATTTGCATTAAATCGACAAATTAACAAGCAAAAGTATGCGAAAACAATTAATCTCCTTTGCGCAGGTAATACAATTTTTGTGACATATCAGACTCAAGAGGGGAGTTACCCCAAATCCCTTGTTGCGTGCGCCTTTGGTCCTAATTAAGAATTGATTCCTTCACCCTTTGAAAGTTTTCTGCCTCTCTTATGACCATCACAACCTTTTAACGGTTCTAGGACAACGCCAACAGGACAACTGCCAACAGACAATTGCCAACAGCACAACTGCCTACAATACAACTAACAACTAGGACAACTGCCAACTGGAGAGCAGCTTTAGTAGTTGCAAACGGTTTCTCTTACAATTACGTTTCACAGAAAGTGTTCTCCTGTTGGCATTTGTCTGAGTTGATAGTTGTATTGTAGGCAGTAGTCCTGTTGGCAGTTGTAGAATTTAATATGCGTTTTATGTGGTTTCTTTTTCCAGTTATTTCTTTCTTTCTTGTTCATTTATTTGGGTTGGGTGCCGAACCTGTCTTTGATTGTGATTGCCATTGCGTGCTTGTACCGATCGGTTGCGATTGCGGCATTTGCTGGTAAAGCGCTGAGCAGTACGGACGCGCCTGATGTTGATGTGTTTGGTCGGATGCGGCCGATTTTGCATTAAATTATGTGGTTGATTGCGACCAAATGACGGATTTCGCGTGTCAGGAGTGACAATTCGGTATTTCAGATTTGTTGTTGATGCTAAGCTTGGTTCCCTTATATTTCTGTGAGTTTTGTAGCTATATTTGATTTCCTCGTTATTGAATCTGTTTTGCTACTTTAATAGAAAGCTGTCTTGAAACAACACTCAAGCGTGTAATTAAAAAAATGAGAGCATTATTATTTTCTATTATTGCGACGAGCGGTTATCCAAGCCCCGCAAGTTATCTTCGCATTGATAGTTGTCATGGGCGCCGGAAGGTCAATGGGGATTGGCCCTCCTGGAGTTTGAAACATGTTCCTATTAAATTTTTAGCAAAAAGATTTGTTTTCTTAGTTTTGAGATTCTGTTGCTTTCCCAACCTTACAATGTAATTTTACGACACAATAACTCCGTTTGTGCACATTGAAATGACTCAGAAAGATGTCTGCGGATTTTGTGCGCGACGATCGGAGGTAGGCTTGTGTTGCGTAGTCGTTAGTGGTGTTAGTGTTCTGCCAACTTCTTATGGGGTGCCTGGATTCTAGACATTTTGGCACGTACCGGTTCAGTGCGTGGGAAAGTCTGTCCATGCGTTGGTTGCTGGCGGCTTGGGTCATGGGCGTCTGAAGAATTTCTTCCAGGGGGGAGCACTTGGAGATTTTTTCAAAATTTTTCTAGGGGGGACAAAATTTGTGAAATTTGTTTTTTCCCACTCGAAACTAAGAAAACAACTTTTTTTGCTAAAATTTTCAAAATCCAGGAGGGCCAAGTCCCTCCTTCCGACGCCCATGGCAGGGGTTTGTTTCAGTGTGCGCATTTGTTGACAGTTGCAAATGCTGCCGTCAAGTTGGCGTTGTTGATCTTACGCTATGCTGCAATCAAATATGTTTTCTGCTTGCGTGCAGAAAACCGTTCCAACCTGAGTCTGCCTGCTTCATTATCGCTTGTTCGCGTACAGTCAGCAACACCTCGTGGGTTCTTAGTATGGAAGCTGAGAGAGGCAAATTGAAGACTGGCCGCATTTTACTCAGGTAGCAGAGGCAGCTACGGGTCCGGAGTACCGGAGTCGAATCTGCCTGGATTCCGCGTTTTTTTTCGTACCCGAATCCGGAGTCAAAGATCTGTGAAAAACCAGACGTGGATCCGGAGTTACTTCTTATTTTCGGCAACAGCAGAAGTCAGCGTGGTCTTTCTAAATGCCATTGCTTAATTACAAACATTGCTAAATTTCGGTTGCACTGATGATTTGCTGAGTTTTAGCAAGGGTCGGATTTGTAGTTTTGAAAAAACTTCGGAGCCCGAACCGGATTCAAATTTTGGAACAGGAGAGGAGTTGGAGTCTAAAAATGTATCTCCGGTAACCTCTGCCAGGTAGCTGGTAATTCCACCAGTGTTGCTGCCAATTCTCACCGTGTTCTTGAGGAGCAGCTTCAGGAAAATATTTCGACATTATAACTATTGCTGACACTATACAGTAATATTTCGAGCTTTGTCCCCTTACGCCTTGCGTATCTACCTGATTTCTTTGCCCCTGCAACAGCATTTCATTTTGCGTCTCAGTATGTGAGTTTCGCAGTGTTCGGTTCTGCTGCAGTTTACAGCGCATTTGTGTCCCATCCTGCCTATTTCACGGCTCTTGAGTTGTACGTGAGTTGCAAATAAAGTGAAATAACATGTGTACAAGTGTTCAGCCAAGTGCTACGAGAAATCGAGCAATGGCGTTTGCGAATTTACCGTTATTCGGTTCCATGGGCGTCGGAAGGATTTTTTCCAGGGGGAGACAATAGTGGATTTTTACAGGGAGTGGCCCAAGGATTTTTTCCAGGGGGGGATCAACCGTAATGAAATTTCATTTTACCACCTCGAAATTAAGATAAAAACATTTTTTTATTAAAAAGTTAATAAGAAAATAACATATTTTAAACTCCAGGGGTGCTTTGTCCTTTATCTGAAGCCCATGTTCGATTCCTTACTTCTAACGGTCTCCAAACAATGTTTTGCACCTGCTTCTTTGGCAACCTGCGTTGCACAGTTAGTGGGCTTACCGTACATTTCTTCAATGAACTTCGTGTCTGACTCATCTCCTAATACAAACTAAACAACCCGTGTTTGGAAACCTGTTTTTATGTCCTATTGTGTCTTCTTGACCCCCTGAAATGGCCTAGTAGTCCGAAAAGGTAAAAAATATAACATTAACTTTCACTGCCTACTGGTAGCGTGGAATCAGCACCAAGGTACCAAGGAAAAACTTTACAGTTTAGTCTTAGAGAAACAAATCTATATTCACAACATTTTGAACAACGCCAATGTCTCAGTGGTCTCACATTTCTCCTATATCCATAGGATAACTATTCGTCGGCGGTTGACCAGTACAGCCCCAATTATTGATTCGCGTTTTTAAATGTTGATTGAGTGTCCCGGAAAACCAGATCAGCAGCAGACAAGAGGATAAAGTGAAGAGGAAATTAAATTGGCCGTAAAATTACTGGTGGTTTGCAAGCTTCACCACGTTAATTGCACCCGTCCCGGTACTGGTAACAGGTCACCCTATATCTAAATAATTCCTTTTTGCTTTGCATTATTGTTTTCTTGCAATATGTTATATCTTTAATTTCTTGCCCTTCAGTATCATTGGATTAAAAGCTAAGTTGCAAATCTACGCTATACGCAATACAGAACATGCTTGTCCGTAACACGTATATCTAATGGCGGGGGGCTCAAATTAATTTTGTTCTGGTTAGAAAAGATTTCTCGGAGGCCCTGGGCTAAAGGTTTCTACTACCGAGCTGTGAGTTTGTAAAGACTGTAATCAATGACAAATCTTTAAGCTGTGACGACCTAAGTAACAGTGCACCCGGGAAGAATGCCTTCAGCACTTCTTTGCAGAAACTCTACAGTGTAAGTACATCATACGGGAAACATTTTTTCGAAACTGTCTGAGATTTCACGGAACATCCCGAAAAAAGAAAAGTCATTCCATTTGTCCGAACAACGGAGATAGTCTCAGTTGTTTAAAGAAAAATCGGCATCATATCCAAAACAATCCGTCACTCCAGCAACTCTCTTGTAAAGTTTTCAAATTTTTTTGACTTTTGGAACGCCCTGAAAACTCTACGCCCGTGATTTGCACCACCTCCCCCTATCGACGCGCCACTGCGAAGCATGTAACGTCCAAATAATCATATCACATAAAAAATGATCATACGTGTGTCGAAGTGTACATTCGACATTGAAGCTTTTGGACATGCGTATCGTTTTTCACTTACTTATTTGTTTATTTTTTTAACTTTGGGTTACTGAAATGGCTGGGCTAGGCGTGGTTCTGTGTTATATTGTCAAGGCTTGCAATTACATGTGGGAAACAGTGTTTCCAAACACATTTTGGAATGGACTTTTAGCGGTCAAAGGGTTTCCAAAAAATGTTTAATACGACGATTATTGATAACCTAATAACTATCTTTAATATGTCAAGGGTTTATTGTGTGGTAACGAGGTTGGCTGTGAGCTGCTGCTGTCATTTTTCATAGGTTGCCTTGGGCCACGATATTGATTTTACTTAGAACTACCAGGTGTTTTTGAGCGGTGGCCCGGCTGTGGGGATGGCAGATACGTAGGCTGAGGGATACGGATTGCTACAGGTATAAACTGGATTAGTTTGATTGGACTCAGTGTGTATTTTTTTATTTGTTCAATATGTGGTGTTGTTAGCTTAGTGCAACGTCTCTAGTGATATTTGCATTTATTTGTTTTTGACTATGGTGTTTCATTTGTATTTTGTTGTTTTGCATGACTTTGTGGGGGCAGTGACTTAATGACAGCTTTGGCAGTCGCTTCCTGTCCCTGCATTCCTGACTGAGGATTCTGTTCTTGGTCGGGTGCAGAAATAAACTGAACTGAACTGAAATCTACCTTACGACACTACGCTGTGGGTGTTGAAACGACTATAAACAGCAGAAATTGTTTGTTTTGAGATAACCAAGAAAAAACTCATGTGTTTGTGGGCGGCTGCATCATGAGAAGCGTTTTCTATGAAAATAAATTTGCTTCAAACAAATTGAAGCACTTTTTCCAAGTTTGTTACTCCATTGAAGTCCTGGGCATCGGAAGGGGGGCCTTGACCCCTGGATTTTGAAATTTGACGTTTTTCTTTTAAATTGTTAGTTTCGAGTGTGTAAAAGGAAATTTAACCACTTTTGGCCGCCCCTGGGAATATCCACTATTCGCCCCACCCCCTGGAAAAAATCTTTACGACGCCCATGATTGAAGTATGTGCATGTTTTCTGGAGGTTATCTTAAAACTTAATATGAGACGACTAAATTAATGTTGACATTTCCGATCTTAATCTCTCTGACTACAATCAAATTCGAGAATCTCATCAAGAGAAATGAACAGTTGGTGAATCAATTCATTGAAAAACTGTTGGCACAATGAAACAATTATTATAAAAAGCGACCAAAACAAATGTTGGTGACACAAGAAAGGCGTGGATTAGTATATGATTGTTTCTTCAGTATTGAGAAAGCATTTTTTAACCCACACTAAGTATAAAAGCGCGTGGTGGGTTTAGATGCACGTTAAAGTATTGTTTACGCAGTAATCCACATTTCCGTTGATGGAGTCGGACCAGTTGCAACAGTTGCACATCACACTGCTAGAATTCCTGTAACAAACAATGTTTTACACATACAATATGTTGTACTTTGCATCATCAGCAAAAACAGCAGTGACGTCAAGTATACAGTACGTTCATTATTTTGTTTGAAGCTATACCACTGCATTAAAAAGCATGTGAGTTTTACGTGTATTCGGAAGATTGAAATGCATAGCGCATATTTTGTATTAATTGGCTGTTCAGCTGGGAAAAATATTACACTGCACCTGCAAGTTCTACACTTTAGCCCGCTATTAGGCATTAGAGAAGTGCAGAAGTAATATACTCAGCGTGAAGTCTACTTAAGGTTGCCAGACGTCCTTGAGCGCCAAGTACTGTCCTTGAATTTGCTATCAAAACTCGTTTTGTCCTTGATCCTTGAAAAACATCCTGTTGTTCTTGAGTTTTTTCCGGCGTCCTTGAAAATTCTTGAATAAATTTTAAATTGCTCATTTTTGAACGGCTGATTACATTGAACGAACATTCGAGAATCAAGAATAAACAATGCAAATGAACAGAACATTATGCAAATTTCTTCCATCTTAAACAGTTGTGTAGTAAAAAGTAACCTATTCAAGAACGAGTATGTCGTTTTGTTTATTTTTAATTTCGTACATGGTAAGCTCAGCCTGACTTGGCCATACGTGAAAGCTTGCTGAAAGGTGAATGTAGCTCACCATATCTACTTGAAAAACAAAATGTCCATGAAAAAATTTCAAGTGATCTGGCAACCCTAAGTCAACTTGTGTACTTTGTATGTATGATGAAAAAGTTCAGTAGGGTGTATATATGTATAAAATTAAAGTAAAAAGCAATCGGGTGTTTGAGCTACAAATTATTGAAAAGTGCGGCAGGCAGGATAAAGCAAATCAGCTGTATCGGGATATTTCTCCCCCAGGATAGAAATCCAACCCTCTTTATCTTACACGATAATGTATAACGTTAATACCTGTTGTAAAACCTGAAAGCTCGGATTTAATTCTTGAGCCTCCGCACAGCACGGAAGCCCATTAAAGACATATTGGCTGGTGACTGGTCTGGGATAACATCGTGTTAATCAACCATGTCGGTAATTTATAGCGAAAACATTTTTTAAAGGTTCTATTTATCACATTTAAAAATCAACTGTTACACTTGCATGCTCCACACGTTTTCCACGGAGCGTTTGCGTCTCTCTTTGACAGTCTGTTTTTGTGTCTATGTAAAGCCTTAATGGTACAAGAAAAACANTGGATGAAGACCNGTTTGTCAAAATATCAAAGTCATTAAAAANCTTTACAAATTAGAAACATTAACGAAAAACACTTACATAGCATTTTCCGCTCGGGAACAACACTCTCGCAGTCGAGTTGGATCGGTGTTATTCCAGCTGGGTGCATTCCATATGTTATCGCACAAGATTGGTTGTGGTACGTACAGAAAACCTGGATACATCGTACATAGTTGGATGACTTTTTAAGGTTTTGTGGAGTACGTTGGTATGGTCATGTTTTGAGTAAGGATGAAAGAAAGGTGAAAGGAACAATGATGTGCTGAGAGGGGCACAGGACTTCAAAGTAAATGGACGACGAGGAAAAGGACGACCAAGGAAAACATGGAGAAGGTAGGAGGAAAAGGAAATCAGGAAAATTGGTCTGAGTCAAGAGGACGCTTTGAATCGGATAAGGTGGAATATAGGACTGAAATTAATTGCAAGGTCATTAGGTTAATCCGGCCATCTCCGTATCGGGGAAAATATCGGATTTAAAACGTGTACTACTACTGATAAATTCGTGACTTTTTGAAAACATTTCACCACAAAATTGACTGATTTATAGTTGTTTCAGCATCTATTCTGCACACCAAGAAAACCGATTTGTATAGCCTATACTTTTTTGATTGGAACCAGAAGCGCAGAAACTACTCAATCCGATCGTAGTGCACCTCCTCAGGGGAACATCGTAGGCGTACTTGTGAGAAAAGTGTTAGATGAATATAGATAAAACTTCAATTTCTGATTACGACGTCAAAAACGCACCGTGTGCTTCCGCACCCCTGTGTCGTTAGATGAAGCTATCTGGCAAATTTATACGTGGGCGAAACAAATATCCCAAGTAGCTATTCAAACCTCCGATGGCAATTTCTTCAACGCACCAATCAATTTTTATGTTTTAAATATCAATCTGACTGTTTTGTGTTCTTAAAACCATTCTTATTCGACGATAGAGGTGCTAGTTTGGCCATGCATCAAAGCCTGTTCTCCAGATTTATTTATTTATTAATTCACAAACAGCCATTGATGGCAGACCAAGGCCTGAAACAGTCACTGGCAATGCAAAGGCAAACACAATAGGGAGGTACACACGCACACACAAAACATTGCGAGAAGCAACGGTAGAGGGTAAGGGTTTATTGAAAGGGTTGGTACTTTGATAAAAACAAACACGTCTGCTTAAACAGGCATAAGTACGGATTTTTAGACAGATTGGGATGTCCAATCAGAAGTATTTAGGTCAATTCGATGCAATTTAGTGAATTCAGAACGGGAAATTATATTTTCATCTACAAGAATCTTACAAAATGTTGAAATCAACATTTGGCGTGATGTGTAGGTGGAAAGACATTCAAAAAATATATGAAGTTTAGTCTTAATAGAACCACATTGACAGATCTGATTATAGTGGCCATCTATGTTCAGTTTACTATGTCCTAAACGAAGCATGCACAGGATAGCAGTTGCGTTTGTATTGCAACCGTCCAAATGTCAAACATTTTTTTGGTAAGGAACAAGTCTGATACTTTGGAGCGGAAGTGGCGTGAACTTTAATTGCGGAGGGCAGTGGGTAGAAAGTTTAGAGTTCGAGCCTTTATAGAAAAAGGAATTATGTAGGGAATGAATTTTTCAGGAGGGTAGCTGAACATTCATATGAAAGCGTAAAAAGTAGTCAGAAAGATTTTTTAAAAATTTGGGAGCAAGGGCGGATATGAAGGAAGGGCATGGTCCAAAAATGGTGGTACGGAAGGCTATAAGAATGTGAACCTGTCAGTGTACAAGCAATGGCCTAAGAACTAATTCTTTTAGAATAACGTCATGTGATGTGGTCCTGAGACAACCCGGGTAAGCTTAGCTGCGGCAGTCTGAACGCTTTGGAGAAATTGACGTCAGCAGTCGAACTGTTATAAATAATATCACCATAATCAATGATGGGCAAAACATATGCTCCAGAATTCGACAGGTGTAATGTAAGAAGTTCAAGAATCGTTCCTTTTTTAATATAACTACTTTTGGCCTCAAAAGTCTCTTAGCGGTCCTGATCCTAACAATGCACAATGTGACGATATCCTCACTAGTGTGTGTTTGTAAAATCCGAACTATAATATTTTGGAAACGTTGGAATATAGAAATAAAATCGCTGTTTCCAACGCTTTTTTTTCGTTCAGCCGAAGTAAAACTTATTTTGTGCAAGTAGATTTTTAAATACAGACCTTATTGAAACGATTTCCCTAAGTTTTTATTTTTTAAATTAATTTTTCAGATTTTATTCTGGGTATCGAAAAATTGTGTTTCAACCTAAAAACATTCATGATTACTTCCAGCTAGTAGCGTAACTATGAGGTTTGAGCCAGGGGGGAAGCTTAGCTGAACGGGTCCCAGTAGCCAAAAATCAGGAAAAACTTGGGAAATGATGGTGAATCCGAACGTGGATGGCTATACTAAAACCTTAAATCGCCGGAAAGTACTCCTAAGACTCAAAAATACAACAACCTACTGAAAACCAAAATAATTCTAAAACCGAAATGTAAACTAAGTGGGGGCCCGGTTATTACCTTTAGCTTGCCAGGGGACGATTCGCCCCTCTGCCCTCCGTTACGTCACTGCTTCCAGCACGTAGCATGTGTGCTTTGCCACCTTTGTAAACCAACTCATCGACCAATCTTTCTAGTACTTGCAAGGCGGTTGAAAAAAGGTAAAGGGTTGAAATTGAGAGAATTGGCGTTTAAAGTTTAATCTATCTAATCCACTCTCTTGGCTTGGCGTATGCTCCTATTTCTTGAAAAGCTTTAACAGTAGGCGAAAACTGAAAGATCTCGAACACCACATGGGCAGAGAAGTCAAAACAGATGACCAATTCACTTAACACTGACGCGGATGCTCCAGTTTTTAAGAGTGAAGCAATGGCTTTATTACGCAAGCTCGATTATGGCTTAGCTGGACTTTGGGGGGTTGATTCAACGTTACGGCTTTTAAACTTGGCAAAAACGTGGCACTGCAAGGTGGCCCCAAGGAGATCCAGAGTAATTTGCAGGTTGTCAAAATAGGGCCAGAAAAATAGTCTTTTTAAAGTTGGAGCGTTTTCTGACTAGTTTTTCAAAAACAGTTGATCGTTTTTATCTTAAAATATGAAACAAAACATCTTGGTAACTGCCGATAAACGGGGTTACCAATAGACACAGCTATGCGCGCCATGAAGCTAGTGAATAATGCTTGAAAAGTCCTTAATATAATACCAGCTTTTGCAATAATGGTAAAGATAGTGATCATAAAAGCTCTAACTCACCAGCAAGACAGGCGTTTAAAATGCTGACGAAAATTCCGGCAACAAGGGCTCGAAGGACAATCTTGGCCATTTCTGACTGTCTGTTTGGCGCCATGCTACCTGTAACATAACAATAAACACGAAAACCTGATTTGTAAGCGGTTTCGGCCATGTGCTGCTGATTCCACTTTTTCAAACCTTACCTATTTAGTGATCACAGTTTTTAGCCACCTCACACAAATTAAACATTTTGCTTCTCAGGCAGAGTCGTAAATTTCTTTTACGAATGGGGTATGCAACCAAGGCACGCAATTCATAGTTTTCTTCGAAATGGTTTGTGTTCCATGGTAAATAGCCATCTCGTGCGTATGTGATTTTTAGCGCTTTAGCATGATGCATTACCAATTTTCATTTCTAACATTCGCGTCTGCATATACACTATATCCAGAGATATCTAAATGCCGTCTAAATATCCGACCATAACAATACACTTTCTAAGATAAGGGGTTCGACAGACTTTGATCCCCAAGGTTTCTAGGTGTCTGTTGTGATGCCCGTATTGTCGGTTTCTGTTTTATGAGCTTATAAAACATAATTGATCGCAAAGTGTAATTTGCCAAACATGGGACAGAAAGATGTTTGCATATCGCAGTGAACCCCATACACGTTCAGCTACGCCCAACCACAGCACGACTTAACTTTGAAAATATGCTTGTGAATCACCTGCAATTTGCTAGAAGTGCATGAGTGTGTTTAGCTGAAGCATAAATGTTCTCCAAACATATGCTGCTACTATCCTGCAGAATCATGAAATTGTTTAAAAAATGATGTAATTTGTTCCAACAAAAATATAAAGCAATCGGTGCACCTATAATTGATCTTTATGGTATATAGACTGAATTACTGAATAACTAACATACCTCCGTACAGTGCTTCATACCTCACTGAAAAATAACAGCAACATCTCAAGAACGCTGAGATCACTTTTACTGTGTTGGAAATATCTACCTGCGATGTCTGGGCGATTGGAGCGAAAATTGCTCAGATGATGACAAAAGCATGAAAATTTGTACACATGTAGGTCCATGGGCATCGGAAGGGGGGGAGGTGAGCAGGGAGGCCAAGACCCCTGGTTTTTGAAAATTTCAGCAAAAACACGTTGTTTTCTTGATTTCGAGTAGGAAAAACAAAATTTCACCACTTTTGGTCACTCCCTGGAAATATTTTGGAAAAATGCCCTAGTGGCCCCCCTTGGAAAAAATCCTTCCGACGCCCATGTGTAGGTCACATCATTCTAAAAATTTTCAGAGGTGGAGCCAATGCAAACTGTACATAGTCTAGCAACGGTTGCTATGCAACATATTTTTCATAGCGACACACATGTAAGATGCCTGCAGACCGATTTTACCGCACAATTTTAATGTATTTCAATATGTGCAATTTTAATGTGTTTAAAAAACACATTTACATACTTTAATCTTTACGCGTATCCTATAACTACCTCTGTTGAACTTGAATTTTTCAGTAAATTTCCCACAATACATATGTTCGGTAGCATCAGCTTACCCATTTTGTCACATCACTTCACGCTTTGATTCAAGTAACTTATACACCTTCAATGAAAGGTGCATATTACACTCTTACAACTTCCTACCCTCAAATGTCTGAAGTTTTTGCAAGTTTTCAAGTTTACTATTGTGTAAGCTCATGTGTAACGACGAGAGATTGCTGTAGTCGGTTGCGCATTTTCTTAAGTGCTAAGGCCCGCCTAGAACTGCTTATGTATAAGTGCACTCGTGCAATTGCCTGTCCAGCCTCGTTCTCGGCGTTAATGGGTGGGTGCTGCCATTGATTCGCCATCAGTGAAGCAGTCACTGCGAAAGTAATAACGTGGCCCACGGTGCAAACAAGCGGAAATGGGCACTGCAGATCACGCGTGACACTCCGAAAGGAAAGCTACTATTTGAGACCCTAAGTTTTCAGCCGGCAAAGTCTACAGGTAGATGTGGTTCCTGATGGTACCTTAGCTAATTATTGCCCCGCTATATTGTGAGGACCTGGGATGCAGGATTGCTAGGCCTACAGGAAAATCTCGTTCTGATTACAAGCAAGAAACGCTACCAGGATTCTCACTGCGAAATCGTAACAATCCTTAATTTNTGCAATGAATTCTTCATTTGAAAGCTTCATGTTTGACAGATAGCTTTGACTTAAAAACTGCACAGAAGCGAATGCTAGCATGCTATGTTAAATATACTAGAAACTCATGACTCACCTAAACCACCAAGCATGATCCCAAGCGATCCCACGTTGGCGAAACCGCATAGTGCATACGTCACAATGGCCTCTGTTCGCTCACTCACCCACTGCACCTCGCCGTTGATGGTTTGTGGTATTGTGCCGTTGTCTCGGTTGGTGATCAGTTGGGCCAGATTTTCGTACGCGATGAACTCATTGAGAAAAATCTTAACGCCGAGAAGTTCAGCTGCCTGGGAAAATAAAAGTTAGCTGCACACCATACACTTGACCATGATAATAGCAACCGCACTTCAATCACGATTTCTGGTTGATTCATTGCCAAAGAAATTGATTGGAAATTTTCTAGGAAGCAGTTTTATATTAAAGATTCTTTTGCAGTTTTTCCTCTTGGCTTCGCTAAAATGTTGTAATAACTTTGGTGAAATAATGAGCATCCTCTATTTGTTAGTAGGACATTGGCTATTGTTGCTTTGACCTGTTTTTTAACGAAGAAACGCGTTGATTTGTGGCTAACCACATTTTTTGCATTGGTACATTGTGGTCGGTCCATCTGTTGTGCAGAATACAAATAACTTTCACAGAATGTTTGGAGTTTTGTCAGATGCACAAAAAGGTTTGTTCAAGATTAGAGCTTTCTTTTTACTTCTTTTACTTTATTTGCAATCTCACAGATGGAGCGATAATCAAAACTGATACTGCTCGAATTCAACACTTGCAGCCTAAAGATAAACTAAAGTTTAAGAAAAGAGGACGAAAATTTCCAATAAAGACAGAGGAAAAACAACTAGAAGACACAGACTTAATCAAATAAAGCAGATGTAAACGTAAGTTGTGGTTGACGTAGATGTAAATTCAATTTGATCGTAACCCTAACAACATACTGCAAGAAACTTGATCAAAGTTACTTTTAACTTTTCACAGGTTAATTCAATAAAATAACTCTCTTTGCATTCCTCGTCAAGGTTCTGAATATATGTAAACGTGTTACCAGCCAGCAACAGAGAGAACTCATTTTCTTCTTACGCAGTCACTGACCAAATAAACTCTTACTGTAGGTGTGGCCGTTAGCTTCTAATTTACTTAACAGAAGTGATGCATAGTTTGCATTTACTCAACAATGGAGCCGCAGACATTGACTGCTTATTTCAACACCTTAATTTCATCTGCTTTGGAAAAGCATACGATTAGGTCAACAACATTAGGCTAAATCTTGCGGAGTGTATAAAGGTGCAACCGCATCGACAGCAGTTTTTAGTTACGAAAGTTACAATTGTAAAAATGCATGTAGCATAACATTTGGACAGCTAAACAGTTTGCAGTGCGCCTGCGTCGAGCCCTTGGTCAAGCGAGGCTTTCGGCATTTCAAACCTTGCAGGCGAAATATTGATACACGTCTCACCTTGAAGCATTCAGCCCATTCGATTCCCATCATAAACGAGACTGGCATGAACACGTACGAGCACATGACCTGCGGTGAAAGTTATGCTGCTGAAAAGTACTGTTCTGTAGGCTGCTCACAAATACTAACGATAAAAAAATCACTGATACTAACGATAATGACACCCATGGGCGTCCGCAGGGGGGGAATGGGTATTTGCGCACCCTGGAAATTGGAACTTTGAAGCAAATATTTCTAGAAAACATGAAATCAGCGGTTTAATTCCGGTAAGTTGGGTAAATTCTTGCAAATGACAATTTGTTTGCCGATACGACACTCACACTGCACAACAGTCAGTTCGCTGTTCTGGTGTCATGCAGTCATGAAATTGCAGTTCCCTTAATCCGCTCCTTTGGTTGCAAATGCAGGTTGCGAAAGTCGGGAGCGAATTGTTCTACTATTAGCCTTTGTTGCGTCACAGTAACATGGCAACATATCATTAAAGGTTCACTTCAAGTTACGGTAGTAGCCGTTTTTCCGCATGATATGTAACTGCTGAACGCAGACATCTTGGCAAGTAATGCAGCGAGACAGCGACTGCTAATAGCGGTAAGCCACGTGCCATACGTTCATACAAATGGTGGGCGAAGAGAACTACGACATATTTTGTGCGACTCTTCTAGATAAATAGCAATATCTCACATTGATAGAGAGTTGTTGCCTTATATTTAACGTTTGTTTCGTTTATCAATGTGTTTAAGCGAGCTCGTAAGGGGGATCCAGTCAGTAAACTTAGGGAGGCGATTTCAGTAATATTTGCTAGTCAAGTCTCATAACGGCTTCGCTACTGTAAGAGAGATGAAATATACTTCACAACACTGCTGTGACAAAACAATGGACGGCAAAATGGCCTTATATCGCGAACGCTGTTTTCAGATTGTAAAAAATTATGGTGAACAAAGTTACTTTCGCAGGTTTTAGGGGGCGATCGCCCCAATCGCTCCCCGTGGATCCGTCCCGTCAGTTACCAGAGAGTCCACGCGAATTGATAACAAAGATAGTGAACCTAAAGCTCAAGTTAGGCTACTTAAGTTCCCAGAAGAAAATTAAATTTTTTCAAAGACACATATTGTCACAAGCATTCTGTCATTTTCCCTATGTCAGAATGAGAGAGAATGCTTTTCGCGAAGAGGCGTTTGCAGGACCACAAAGTGGAAGAATACAAAAATAAATTGTAACACAATTGGAGGAGCTCCAAGCCAGATTTGACCATTTCCAAGATTTAAAACCATGTTTTGCATTACTTGGAAATCCATTCATTGTCAATGTAGTCAGTGATGGCTATCCAGTTCGCCGACCGTTTGTCACAAACTTGTCTGCTGTAGAAACGAAACTGACTAGCTCTAAAAAAACTTTAGTCAATGCCACTCTACAGTTAATTTCTGGTCACAGATTCCAGAAAATACCTACAATTTAAAAGACCTGTGTACAACTCATTTCTGTATACAGCACGACATACTGCTGTGACTTTCTTTCACTGTAATGAAGTTCGTAAAATCAAACCATCGTGCAACCCTAAAAATGAACCCTTGGGAGAATTAATTCGCACAGCTATAACAAGGTATTGTCCAGATTTTTGGCGACTACAAAATCAAACAAACATTTAATAGTGACAATTACTGTACATCATTTCATGTAAAACGTGCATTCTTTACCGAATTTCTGTAGTAGACACTACAAACCGGTTTTGCGGCTCGCTGGTGTTTTTGGTTTTCTGCAAATGACTCTTGCATTGAACAAGTTTGCCCACCCCTGGTTTATACTATGT
>JGI24158J21664_10004440_pt1 | contig 18073 bp, 12 predicted proteins | sample Ectturendosymbi3_FD_21664 | JGI IMG/M metagenome (IMG submission 21664)
CAGACAGAATTTATTCGCAAAAAAGACACACATTAAAATATGCAAGACACAAGCAAGCACCACGGTGGCACAATTTGCCTGATTTTATCAGTAATACGCTGGACTCCAACGAACACATTGATTGAATGACCAACTGTAGAGACCCGCATAAGCGTTTCAACCAAAAGCAAACACCCATTACAATGCATCATGGCGCAGAAAAGTAAACTCCATCACCTAAACAATTCTTTTTGGGGGCAGCTTCAAGAATAATGTCGTAAATATAATTTGAAACTGGATGAGTTTGTTTGATAAATGCTTCTATTTATTTCCACATAAAACAGTTAACAGCATCATGCATCCGCTACCGAGGTCACTAATCAGGAGCTATGCCTTTTGTGTATACTCATGAATAAAAGCATGACTTCACGAAATCATAAACAGCGACTAACCCGCAAAACAGTTAAACGACCGTGGTTTGGAAGGCGCTTCCATCGTTGAAAAATGACAGCGCAGCTTTGAGAAATGGTTGGCATACATTACGATTTCTCAGCAATGAAGAAAACAGGGAATGGCAAATTCACCCCCAGGCAATACAAATGAAACGACATTGCCGTGACGTAAGAACGTCTGCAATCAACATAAAAGCTAGATAAAAAGTATTGCCACTAGTATAAACAAAAAATGTACTTATTGAATGACAAAACTTGATAGGTTTTCGCAAAGTTGAAAATACGCCAGTGATTGTTGCAAACATTTTAAATAGGAGAAAACGCTTGCAACTGCCCGGACACACAAAATGCACAATCAACAGCTGGGTTTCTTACACAACCACGTGAAGAAGTAACGACATTAATTAAAGGAATGTGACGAAATCACCGAAACACGATTCTACGTCTACGGATCGTTACAAATGAAACCCTCAGCCAAATTGCAACCGGTTTGATCAATCCAATTCCTGCCGATCACGTCAAGAAATGCGTGCTGACGTATAACATTAACATAACTATGTTTTTACAAATTTCCTATTTCAAATTTTTAGCTATTCCTCTCGGAATGAAAATTATCACCAAAAAGACAGGGGTGGTAACAAAACGGCAGTTTTCAAATATCGCAAAGCTGTCAGTTTTTAAATCGGTCTTTGTTCCGATCCTCATATATGTTCATGGATCTTGGGGAATCACATAAGGAATGCTCCAGGAAAGTTTGGCGAGCCAAGCCCTGCTGGCTGTATCCACGGGAAAGCGGACCATAGGTCAACAAACGACAACGAGGCGTGATTGCATCTCCGAGCTGGTCAGGTCGAAGTGTAGATACAGCAGAACTATCAGCGGTTGTTTAAAGCCATAGCGGGTGTGAAACGTGAGTGAACTATGTCTCTCATATGTACTACTAATTACACTTGCCATTTGGAAACTAAATCCGCGCAACGGTAAGCTACGATGTCTTAGCACACACTGTACACAAGCAAATGAAGCATATAATGAAGAAATTATTCTGCAATGGATGTTTCTGGTATGCACTTACTGGCCTGCTTCCGAAATCTTACATTTGTGCATGGGCAACATCTTGCTAAAGGAATTCAACCTTGGCAAAAAATATATCACCAATTGCTTGCTATGATGCCTTTGCTACAATAAGAAGTGAGCGAATGTGCATTTCCCTTGATTGAATGATTGTATTAGATGGCATGAAGCATAGCTTACATCTCACCGTTTTCCTTTTGAGAGTTAATGAAAATCAACCACTAATGCACCATGCGAAGGAAACACGTGAAAAAAGGTTGGAAAATTAGACACATGCACGAGGCTGTGTAAGAGATAACTACACAAGTGGAAGCAAGCAGAAACGAACGAACATACAAAAAAGAGCAGGTGCTGTTGAAACGAACATGATTTTTATGTTTTAACAGAGAGTCGGTAAAAGCATAGCAAGTAAGTTAAAAATCACAGACAAATAACAGATTCGGAGTCAGATCTAATTTCGGTACAGTACCCTGCAAGTGAACATCAGAGCTCTTGAAGTGGCCCCCTTTTTCGGCTTCCGACCCCTATTGTACAAAATATTCCAAACGTTATCTAGCACCCTCCCCAAATGCATTTGTACAGTTGCGATGATGGTGGCTGGCTCAATAAGGTCTGTAGTGAAAAGCGAGAGAATCAACGACACCTGCCTTATTGCGATGAAGCCTGCAAAAACAAAGACGTGATTAACTATATCGTATTTGCCGCTTTAACGTTCAGAACGTTTATTTGATTATTGAGAAAAACCTCAACCACAACACGCACGAAGATCCGCTAGTGCAGTTCTAATTGGTTTCTTCCAGTCTTTGTGGACTTAACATGCAAACACATATAAATAGTGTACAGAAATGGGGAAATTCACTTGATTTAAAGCAAATGATGGCCTCCAGCACATACTATATTATCCACTTCCAACTGCAGCAAAGAGAACGAACTCATGCTACAAAGAAAAGAATGCTGTTACGTCACAAACAGCGCACCCGCACAAAGCGCAATCACGACCATCAGATCGCGAAGTAAATGCATCAGTCTATGGCAACTTCAGCTTGCTGTATGCACCATAAGTTACAACCACTACCGGAGGCAGGGCACTTGTTGCAATACGAAGAAATGGGAATGAAAACACAAACGATCGCACTCAGGTTTTGCAGCAAGTTTTGACGTGGAGTTTTGATAACACTGCACAAATAACTTACGTTATATAATGAGATGTTCCAGTGACCAACATGACGTCTTGTGAGACGCTTTTCATCATGCCGCGGGCAACCAACCCAAGCAAGCCACTGTCTTCGAAGCCACAAAAGCTGAAGTCAACTGGTCTGTCCCGAAGTGAGTTTATTTCTGTGTTCGGGTGAGAGTCAGTCGATGGACACAAACTGAAACGTACATTTAAGCAGATTAATTAGCTTTGAACCAGCGACTCTACATGAAACGCTTCTACTGCAACCCAGTACTTTGAGAAACGTTTTTCGTATGTGCGGCTACTATGCTCAACTAAATATCCATGACATGTTTTTGCAAAATAAAAGTAGTGAACACAAACTCTCACTGAGTATTTCTGTCACTCGCGATGAAGGGCAAAGTATTTTGGGTTTCAAATTCAAGTCAACCACATTAAGCGAGATGCGAAGAACTTTTCAGTGTATACAATATTTTTGACACTAGGTTTTAGCTCCGCTATTTTCATGAAAAATCGACTCCTTTCGTTTTAGTTGAGAAAACCACAATTGAACTAAGTGCAAAGCAACTTTCGTAAGGCTTAATCGTACATATCAATGATTTTTTACGTAAAAAATTGGGCACATAAAAATAACAACTTAGTTTTATTTGATACAACTGCTTGGCAGGCTTGTCTCGAACCTTGTAGGCGTACAAGCAAAAAATCTAAAATACTGCGTCTACTTTCAACGCCATGCATGCTGCCACGCACCCTTCACCCCTCAACACTATTAAGCTTGATCCAAGTAGTGTAGACCCGGGCCACTAACTTTAAGGGCATGTTATGTGGACAGCCTTATTTGCAGAACCAGAGTAGTCTGAACGCCCACGCGATATTAACAAATTCCAGCACAAGTTCAGGTAGCTGGACATGCTTAACAGGAAATACAAACGACAATGTCACAGTCAACATGACTACTTCTTATTATCAGTATCGTCCACTTGTACCGATTCCTGCTACCGGAGTGTCATACTGTGCAGGCTGAAGAATCGCGCATTGGATCGTTACCAGCAGTAAACGTGCTTCTACCTCGTTATAAGTTGACAATACTCGTAGCATATGCATAGTATCAAATTTCAAAGGTATGAAAATATACAAAAAACTGTCTAGCCGAAAATTGGACACTGAATAAGTGGGTATGCCAGTCAGACCAAACAAAAATCTTCAAAATGCAAGCTTCTTATTGTGCGAGACTTGGCATAAACGAAATGGAAAGAACATTTAAGCAGCACATAAACTGAGAAGTTAACAAGACGAAAGACGACAAACAATCATCAAATACTCACAAGGCTTTGGCGTTGCAGCGCTTGGAAAGTTTAACGAAAAGAATGCTGCGGTAAGAGACGTACATGCATCGTCTAGCCAGACTTTCTTGCAACTCCTGTATGAGCAATTCCGTTTTGTTCTCACCAAGTAGATGAACTAAAGAAAAAATGCCGGTGGTATTGACAAATTAAAGCGACTCTCTTAAAAACAAGGTTCACTGTTTTCTGAGTAACAAACCCTACAAACCCACCTAAAATTTCCCGAAAACGGTCGTCAGTTTCGTTTCGCAGACGGACGTAATAACCACTGCTTTCGTTGTCTTGTTCGCTCCTAACTGACGAGGAGACCTCTTCTTCATCACGGTCGTTTTCATCTTTTTATCAAAGACAAACATATTGGAGGTCAGCAGAACGTAAAAGCATGTAAAAAGTGCGAAAACCAATAATATTCAAATGTTTTCGCCGTTGCCACTCTCGTGCGAGTCACGAAACCTTGGCAATAATTTAGATTTTGACGAACATTTTTTAGATATTTGGTCTCGACGACATCCGTAGTGAAACCCGAAAATTTCCATATTTCACAGATTTTAAATTAGGAAAAAACATTACTCCTGCAAAAAAATTGATTTAAAATTACAGTCCAAATATTTTGGAAACTTTTCGTGGCTGCGTTCGTCACCTACGACTTGAAGCAAATAAAAATATTCCGACCGAGCCTTCGCTCGCCTGTAGCTCACAACACCACACTCAGCAAATCATATCTCTTACCACTGCTTAATGAAAAATCTTCATCAGACGACTGGTACAACTCTTCCCCGCTACTGTTGTTTTGATGAAGATACCTTCATACCGGCAAAGTACACATGTTAAAAAATAGCCAGAAACGTAGTATCTTTTAATTTGTGCGAATGAATGCAAACTCTGGCAATTCTGCGTGACGCTTTTTCCAGATGTGATCAAAGTTACAGATGGGTTATCGCTTTATTTAGTTGGGTTGGAACTACGGGCGTACGACTCTAGTAATACGCTGATGAAAAACAGCATGTCTTTTTAAATGATTACTTAGTGAACAAAACATGTTATACATAACAAGCAAGCTGTGTGCTTCCATTAGCGGGAATATTCCACCGGAGCATTTCATTCTGAGAATCAGAGATTGCATCTCTTGCTGCTGCGCAAGTATCCTAACTCTCTTAAGACAATTGCCAGCATTAAGTTATCTGCTGTCTTTCATGTATAGAAGTAAATTGTTTTTCCCTTTCAAAGATAGAAAGTTGCTATTTTCTACTTCACTTATTCGTGGGACAGCCGTAAACCATGTTGCAAGAGATCAATATTTTTCAAGCGTATATAACGACCTGTGCAATGTGCATTTCTAAGTCGTAAAAAAATAAATGTCACGTCAAGAAATTGTTACTTAGTACAAAAATTGAAACGCAACTACGCCCCACCAAAAACAAACTTACAATGGATTCTGACAACCGCCCCCCGCCAAGTTGTTGACTTGCTGCGATGTATCGAACATATTACTGTAAACGGCCATGTAAGTGTCTGGAGGTGGAGTCGGAACACGTGGTGTAAAAGCAGCAGACGATGCAGAAACAAGCGAGGAAGGATCAGCGTCGTTATGCACATTGTTCGTCGGTGTCACGTGGCTCGGAACGCTGGTTTCATCCTCGGTGCTATTTTCTTCATCATGACCAGTAGCGCTAGTAGCTGCGATTTCATTTATGACACTATCAGAACAGAATTACGCACTAGCTTTTTATTTTATGGTGCGATTCAGCAGAAGACGGAATGTAGCGCACTCATCCAGAAAACCATTAGCTCACCGGCATGGTCTCCCCAAAAGACGCTCAACCAACACACACGATAACCTTCGTGTAACCATTTTCAATTACGAATTATCATTCATATTTCAACACAAGCTGTCGACCATGCGTGAGATGTAACCAGGGCTGTGGAGCCGGAGCCCAAGCAATTTTGGATGGATGGAGCCGGCGCCAAAAACTTTTTGGATGATGGAGCCGCAGCCTGAAATTTCGGTTCCCGTTCAAGCGATTTATGCAAATAATACCATGTTTTTTCTTTTTTTTGGACCAAATTGTTCTGGAGCCGGAGCCAAAAAATCTCAGGATGTTGGAGCCGGAGCCAAAAAAATTAGATGCCCGGAGCTGGAGCTGAAGCCGGAGCGTGAAATTTGAGAACCGGATCCACGCCCCGGATGTAACTACTCGCTGAAATCACGTGACTGCTGGCATTTTTGACCTCCCTTGCCGCGTCCTATGCAGCAGTTAAAGCAGATGTTCCACGTTTGGTACGGGTAAGCCCTTCGGGTACGGTCAGCACTTCCCCGATTCCACCGAATACTTTTGAATGTTGCAAAAATAGTAATTATTTTCAAATCACAATTAGAATAATATAAATTCAATTGTGCCACAACATTACTTCTGAATTATTTCTTTCGCTGTTGCTGAAAACAACACCGTTTTCGAAAGCACGAACTACCTGAATTGTGTGTCTGGGAAGCCAACGTATCTAGATGTTTCACTTGAGCTGTTTTTCCATCATGTGGTGCTGTGAAGGTTAGAATGGTTGAGACGCCGGAGTCAGGTTCTGGAAAAAAATAAGAGTCTAGTTGTACGTATGTTAAAGCGGATTTGTTCAAAACCATTGCGATAGAACCTATTCTAATGCGAAACAAGCGTTGTCATAAAAATACTCAAGATCTGTCTGGATCACAACAACGGCAACTAACAGCCCAACAGACAATAAACTGCGTCTCAATTTTCTACTTTTCAGAAGAAATGAGAGTTGGATTTAAAATGACCAACACACCTGACGTTTCAGAAATCTTTCTGTTCAACTGAAGCAAATTAAAATTCTAAACACATAACTCGGGAGGGATCAACGTTGAACACTGCATTACCAGAAGCAGAAGAACTTGATCTGATATCACTACCAGTAGCGTCGTTGGACGATTCAATTGTCGGAGAATCGTCAGTCGGTGTCAAGGTTTCAATGGAATTGCTCGCGATAGAAGGGCATCTGCAGAAAAGGAGTGGTTCAGTGTGGATATCAAGGTTTAAAATCTGTAACTCACGACTTGTTTAATGCAGTCGCAAACAGGCTGAGTCTACCACGTTACTACTCCAACCGTCGAATGCACAGAACATTTACCACAGTGGTTATGATTGCTTCTGGAACTTTCGTCTTCTAAAACCAAACTATGTTCCCAAGAATTTCGTCTGATTAATCGACAATAACTGTCACAATCGAAAAAACTAAGCTACTCGTACATTTACATGTTGATTATGACATGCCAACGAATTGCGTCACAACCACACGCAAAAAAAGCTTGAGTTGAATATCATGTCAGGGACCATCTGATAAAACGTGTGCAACTGCTTAGAACAATTTACATCGTGTCCAAAGATTCGATCATCAAACATACGGTGCTAAAAGGCAAGCCCCGACATTCGTTTTCACTTTGGCTTGAACGCAGCAACTTTAAATGCACGCAAAGCAAAGGAACAGCAATACTTTGCTCAATTCCATTACGAAAGTTTTTGCAAAGTTACCACTACAACTACCGCTTGGTTGTCATTCGGCTATCAGCAACTCCTGGCGTCTATTGACACCATGCTATACACGCAGTTGCTCACTTACATCCATACTTTCTTTGCTCTGTACTTCGATGAACCTTTGCTTGGGGATTGACTTTCAAGTACAAAAGATACCTGGAAACACAACGAGTTACCTGTTTGGTTCAATTCGCAAGAGGCACGACATGATATTTTAACAAATTTTACCTGCGTTCCTGGTTTTAATTCTTGTAAAAGACTCTGTATTTCTCCTTTGGAATTATTTCGGTAATAAGCCTTCTTGTTAAAATATATGTTGTCTACTTCAGGTCGATTTTCTTCCCATATAATAAAACCGAACGTTGGGTTCAGTGAGGGATGGACTCGTCCTTTACCCTCTGTAATGAAAAGAAAACTTTGCAGAAATGGTACCGCAAGCAATCTTTCCCAAAAATTGCAAAAACATCACAGACAGCACTTTTTTATGACGCGTCATTTTTGCAGTGAAGTTTTAAATCCCACCGTTGAACACCAGCAACATACCTACAATGTGTAAAGAATGTTAACATTTTAATCGCATCGCATCTAGTTTAACGTTTAACCTGTTATTCATCAAACGATCTAAACATCTTTAGCACAAGTAGACTCTTTTCTGTGTTTTTCCTAGTGCGTGCTAACAATCGTTGCTATCACAAAGTAGCGCAAAAATAAAAGAGCATAAATTATGAACACAAGTATTTAAAATCTGTTTTCAAACACTTAGCCTACCTATAGGTGGCCGATCTGATGAAGATACGACCGTGGAACTAACAGCGGTACTAGGCGTACATGAGATAAGGGCCGTGGCGGTACTGTTGTTAGCGGCGGTAGATGCTGGAGCAGAAGATCGTTTAATTGCTGAAACAGAGGATCCTAGTCCACTGGACGTTGAGAGACGGCGGGCAACAACTTCCCTGCAACAAAGAAGAAAAGTGTATACTCAGATATTACAAGCACGCCGTGAGCAAACCATCGAGTCAACACGACGAACGCTTAACTTGTACTGCGAAGCTTTGAAATGCTTCGATAACAACAAAGTTGCCAGTCAGGTGCAAGAAGGCCACAAAACACGTAACAAATCAGGGGAATAATAGCATCAAAGTCCTAAACGACTGAATATAGGCCGAAGATCAGATGTGACCTTCGAACTCTATTTAACTGCAACAGAATCAATCACACATCACTGTATCATGGGAAGTGACATCACATGCTTGGAAGAAGCATATCGGTAGATGTTAACAAGTTGAACGAAAGTCTGACTGATTTGGGGGCAAACATGGACCAGGCGTTTTCGCGAAACCTGCGTTCAATAACAAAACTGCCATGCAAGAGTCAAAAACGTCTTGCCCACTGATAGTTGATGCAAATTCAACTGCATTTGATAGACTCGTGAGGCGGTTGGGTGGGAACAGCAGCATGTGCGAAGTTTTCTGAATCAGCTGCTTTTTGTACTAATCACAGAAAAAAACAATCTCAAAAAAGGTCGGCTAGTTCAGAGCTCTTCAACCTTTCTTACTATCGTGCACCCTTAAAGATGTTTGGACGAACTCATGCACCCTATTTACACTCATGCACCCTATTTATGGACATATTCCCCGTGTCTCCCACCTAATTGCGCCCATGTCTATGAGTACCCTGGCCTAAATAAGCAAGTACCCTAATTCAGTAACTCAGCTACACGATTCAATTGATAATGGCTCATTGTCTGTCGCTTATGAATCACAAATAATCAATTACAAAACTTAGCTTGACATGGTCTGATGCTTACGCAGTCCACACTTTAGAATGTGCAAAGTCTCGGTTAAATCCTAAAAGTCATTCGTTGGTTAATGGTTCATTTTTGCTAACAGGAAGTTTTTGTAAAAATTATCTGTTTAGTGTGACAAATTTATGATGCACCCTTGAGTACCCTTTCTAGCGGTGCACCCCACGCATAATTCGGTGCAACCCAGGGTGCACCGTGCACACCAGTTGAAGAGCGCCGAAGTAGTTGACGCTTCGACCTGCCCAAAAACGTTCCAAATATTGAACTACGTCAAGTGAAATAAATAACGTATACTACAAATCTCCGATAAACTGGTTTAAGAAATAAAATACAAACGCAAACGAATACACAATAAACAACGAAACTAACAGGTAATCAGTGCCTACGCACAAACGTGTTACGCAAACAACATCAAGTGTGCAGACATAAAACTTTTCAACACCAACAAAGCAAACGGACCTATCGCCAGCATAAGCATCAGGCATCCAAGTGCACGTAATCTATAGTGCTGGTATATACAGTTGATGGACCAAAACAACAAACAAAATCATAGATGCACAAAAACAGCAGGAAGTACATAAAAGTCGATATAAGAAGTATGCGAAGCAGGTGGTATTCTACGGCGTTGGTAGAATCTTAGTTGGTTCCTGTTATGTTTGAGAAACCATACTTGGCGAGTGATCTCAATTCAAGACGTCTAATTTGCAAAAATGATCACCTTAGAGTTTCCGTATTTCTGTAGAGACTACAAGGTTACAGAACTGCTGACACATGGAAGTTGTGAGGTGTCAGAATTGCAAGAAGTTGTTGCGTGCGATTCGAAAAACTCTATGAGCTGTGGTGTCTCACAGCTCGCGATACAGGGGTGGTGTCACATCATGGCATGCCATGTATATATATTCTTGTAATCAAATGTGTGATACAGTTGGAGTATAATCCAACAACTACGCTTCCAAGGATGCTGAAAACTTCGTTACTTTTCTATAGAGGTGCTCTACTAGTTGACAAGTCAACCTAGTCGTTACAGAAGCGCAGGTCAGTCTCTCAACTATGCGACCTGATGTATTGAGGTTGCCATGTAGAAGTAAGGCAGTATAAACGCTCACACCACTTTGTCCGTCAATAACTCTCCAGTAGCACTCTAAACTTGAATCGCTTTCCTTTATTATATTCAGATATACAGAAAACTCGCCATTGCATGTGAACGTTAAGCCATAATATAATATCGCAATATATAGGGTGGGCCGAAAGTAGGGTTATAGTTACTTCATTATCGGTTTCACCTTAACAATCACGTTTAAGATAATATAGACAATAATACTGTTCCCTTATTCTGTGATACTTACTCAACGTTATACATTTTATAAATTTATTTTTTATTTAGATGGCTTGTTTAACCATAATTTAAATCACCAAGCTTTCATTAGAGATTTGGAACCCTGAACTGTGAACATTGGCAAACAATTACAGCATGGACGAAAGAAAGTGGACAATAGAGTAGCATTGGAAGTTGGAAAATGCCGGGCATGTGCGCACAGCTTCGCAAGAAGCCTGTCATACTCGTCCACCTTCATGCAAGAAATTTATCGCCTAAGGGATAAATTTAAAACTCTAGGTTCAGTGTGCAGTACTCCAAAAGCTGGACATCCTAAGACTTCCATGACTGAAGAAAATAAGATGTCGGCGGCTACGTCATTTGTGAACAGTCCAAAGAAGAACCAGAGCTAACTTTGACGTACTGTTCTTGTAAAATGTCTAATATGTAACTACAAGCAAAGAAATGTCTGATAAATGTAAATGTGTAAGTGTTCACTGCAACCCTACTTTTGGCCCACCCCATAGTTCAGCGTAGAATAATGTCAAACAATAGCGTTGAGCATCCAGTCGAATGACCGGATACTTTGCCGTTGCCAAGTTAACTGCCAGGTTGTTCGCCAATGAGCGCCATGCATTGAATGGGAAATAGAAAACATGCATAAAATCACTCACGAGTCAGAAACGCACAACGTTAAGGCACCACTGCATCCACTACACCTACATAGTGAAAGACTAGGACGTGTATCTCTAGTTTGAAAACGAGTTTTGACACAAACGAACGGGTGCAAGGAGAGCGTCGAGAGCAGTGCTGCCACCAACAGTACCACTCCATAAGAAAGTGTTAGCTAGATCATCGGCACAAGGACAGCAGACACGGGCGCTCCTACTGCACTTGTAACATTCTAGCGGGGTTACATAAGCGAGTATAACGAGTTTTTTTTGTATAGTGAGTAAAATCGAACCGACACACCAATGCAAGTAAAGAACTTGCCGAATTTATAGACAACAACAAAACCAGCATTTATGTTACTTCCAAACTTTGCTTGCACGAAATTTGCTCGAAGCTCCAGGTTTCGGCTTGTCAGGATCGAGTATGAAGTAAAGCTAAACGAAAAAAAAAACAAGTTCAGTTAAGTTGCAGTGTTAGTGATGCTGAATCACTTATATTTTCAAAGTTCGTAAAAGTAATCAGGTTGTAATCAAGTAATCAGGTTTGTTTCATTTGCGGACGATTTCAACACAAAAGGAATCAAGTAATCAGGTTGTTTCATTTGCGGACGATTTCAACACAAAAAAACTTTGTCTTTTGCCATAAAATAGTAGTAGCAGATTACATGCGTAACGACGTTTTGGCGTTGATGACGTCAAAGTAGGTCAAAAACGTCACCTTGCAGCCTGCAGGCAGTTCTTTGACGAGATCAAGTACTTTTTTATCCTCGGCAGTGACCAGTGCAAGACGTGGAAAGTAAACATTATCCTCTCGACCACCTTCCGGCCTTTTAATAAAACCAAAGTCTTTGTAGACGCTGTCTAGCATGCCATAGCCTGAAATGCAAAAGGGAAACAATCAAACGCCAAAATCGACTGCAGCTAGAGCTTGAGCAGAAGGCGAAAGTTAAAATGTGTGCGTGCCGAAACTCAAAACGATTTTCCTGTTCTGCTGAAAGCTTGCGGCATTGACCTTTGGCTTAGCAGAAAGTGAAAACATTGAGAATGTTTCCCTAATATTTCTGTGTTTCTTGTTAGCTGATTTAAACAATTTGCTTNTGTCCGTCATGTCACCCACAACTTTGCCGCAANAGGAGAACTAAATAGCAAAAAAGGGCCAAAGGCAACGTTTTTAATGCAGAAAAACACTCTTATATTGAATGAAAACTGTAGCAAAACGCATTCAGATATGCATCAGGGCACTTGCATAACGCTTACTTCCGATCCTAGCTTAGTAAACGGTTTACCTCAGTAATTTCCTGGATGTTTGTTTTTACCGAGACGACAGTGGGGGAGTTTTGAATTTAAATTTCAAGTATTCGCGTACACAAGTGATGTAACTAAGTGAAAATCTTGCTAGTTTGCCATCCAATATTACGCCCTGACGAAAAGCACAGTATACTGAGACAGTACATAATTTACTTATGTGTTTGAGTGGTAAATGATATCATCAGATAGAACACCTACAATATGCATCATAACCCCCCACTGACGTAGTGTTGGACATGGGAACCCTTCAATAGCCTCAAAAGTTTCAAAAGAGTCACTTTACGTTTTGACATCATATATGTCTTGACACAATCATGTTTCTCTCAAATTGACTAAGTTTGGTTTAAGTTTTGCTGTTTTTTTTTCCATTAAAAACTGGCAGTGTCAGGTTTCATGACATCAGCAAAAACACTCAAAAAAACATCAAATTAATCAAATGCGTTATACAGTTAGTTCCTAAGCGAAAAAAAAACGTCCCTGCACAGACTTTTTTCAATATATAAAAAAACAGCAGCTTGCAAGAGGTACATTCCTATAAATGTAACGGTATTATTTTTAGCAAGTCATCAAACAGGGATAAGCAAAATGTGCGCTTATATTGTCACGAAACTTTATTCAAAGCTGATGTTTTTTCAAAGACGGCGAAAGTTGTAACGAAGCATTTACTGATTGCGATGACGCAGTTGATGAACGTTGCTGCTTGTCTCACATTGCATACGGTACAGCGAATTTGTTCAGTAACACNTTGCCACAGCGCCATTGCGTGCTTCAGAAAAACAGCACCTGCAACTAATTACCTTGATCTACGTGATTTCAGCAGAAGGGGAAATTTTTACATGCCTAAACGCTTTTTAATTGCTTAATGGACTATGTCCAACATTTACATCCCTACCTGCCTTCCTCCACGATTGTACTCCATACTAAATTTGCACAAGTTGTAAGTTGTAATAGCTTCCTGGCCAAAGTATACTGACTATGAAATGACTTGCCACAAGCTGCAAACAGGTTTCTAAAATATCTACCTATACAAGTTTAAACAAGTCATATGTTTGGTCCCAACAAAACCGCATTTTGTTCGCGTTGTTTAAATCCATCGATCGTGTCTATTTTCTGAATGTTTTGCTTTCGCCCTCTCAATGGTTGTAAAGTTGGACATCTACTTCGTCAACGTGGTGCGCAAAGTTATCCTCACTCTCCTCTCAGAAGCAAAACCTGCAACCTGTAGGCTTACTTTAAAATATTCTAACTTTTTTCCGCGCAGATTTGAACAAAACTTTGAAGAACCTTCAAACACATTTTTGAATCTACGCACTGTCACAAAAGTAGTAGCAACGCAGTCTGCTGATTTCAGTGTCTCGTGTGTCAAACTGGGCATTTTTAATTAAATTCGTTCTACTCGTCAACGTCCAGCAATGGGGACTATTCTGACCCTGTAGTTAACAAACTAATTATCATTCATTCGATCGAGAAAATGGTCGTATCTTGGCCTCAAACAGATGCTTCTGGTCCGAATGCCAACGCAGGAATAAGATAATTATGTATCATTGCTGTAAACCAAACAATGGCATGAAAGAAAAACATCTATTATGGACAACAGAAAAACTGTTGTAAGTTTGTTAATTAACAACCACGTTCAAATTTTTGCCTGCGCTAAGGTACCCCGCGTGAAGTAAACCTACCATCTGGTTTCTCTCCATACGGACTTAAACACTGTGCTGGAGGAGGTATGGCAGCCGCTTTAGTTGTTTTCTTCACGAGACCTTTCGATTTGTAAGTTCGCTTGATTTTATCAACAGAATTCCACGCCCTGCGAAAAGCAGCAGATTTTGCGAAAAAAATAACTTACGGGTAAAAATACAATACGATGTTGAAGACAGAAAAAACAAATTACTATGTCCTGAGGAACACCAAAGATGGGTATAAATGATCGAAGATCCAACAAAATTGAATCGCTGATTGTTTGAAAAACACTTTGAAAATGCATTTTCTAGTCTTGTTTGAAATATACACACAGTTTGGTTGTCAGTGCGAGAAACGTCTTAATTTTAATAACCTGTACCTAAACAACAGAGCCATGAGTTTTCACCGCTCATAACACTTCAATTAATTGCTCTTTGTACAATAATGCTATATCGCTGTCCACAAAACTCTGCAACATGATTGTGCTTACGAAACAAAAGGCTTGTTGTTGTCGACTTGAGATGAACAGGACAATGCTGGAAAGTCAGTGCCTTGCAACGAAGCAGACCTGCAAGGTAGAAAATTACGCAGGGTGTTTATCAAGGTCGGGCGATCACCGAAACAACGTCAGGAAAGGAGAATTCGCTGAGTTTGTCTAAGGCCAGCCTAAACAAGCTGCTGAACGTCATGCGGTTGACTCCAGCCATGTGTAGAAGGGTGCCGGGCAGTATTAGCAAACAAGGTTGTTTCGTCTTTACTACAGGGGTGCTGGTTGGTGACAAGTTCAACAAGCCTAGAAAAAACCTCGTGAAATAAACAAGCGAAAGGGTAATCGTCAATGTGCAGGCAGCTGGATTAAAACCTTTAACTGCTAATTAGGTGCGAAACACCCTCCACCAGAAAAGATTACCAATTTTGTGCAAGAGAGTAGTTTAGTTTTTTTCTATATTTTTTTTTCTATCTATACACATAAAACTGAAATGCAGACCAAAAGTATTATTATAAGCTTTCGTAATGGAACGACAGGTTCCTCACATTAAAAATCGATGTTCAAGCGCATTTTTGTTTTGACCTTCAAATAAGATCGGAACTAAATCCTGGAAAATTACTAAAAATCCTTATCCCAAGGTAAGAAACGCGCCTGGCCATAAAGGCAAATGTTGCTACTACTACTTATAAGGCGAAAGTCAATCATGACCGGCTGACAAGTTTACAGCCCCAAAATTTAAGGGGTCGTTTGCTTCGTCCCATTTAAGTGGGTAATTAGAATAACAAACAGTGGTAACTATGACAACACAGAAGTCTCACAAGATGGTCTACAGAGTTGCTTTTGTCCAGCAAACCGCCTTGAAAGATGGATTTAAAGTTTAAACGAAATAAAATGGAAAGTGGATACACATCATAACTTCATCACTGGTAACTCACGATTCGACCGACGTTCCCGAATATGTTCTAGGGCGTGTGGTTGTGTATGAATCGATTCCTCCGAGGGTAAGTAGACCGTTGCTCTGGATGCTACGAACGGTCAGTGCTCTCCAATTAGACTTGCTGGTTGGAGAGTTGAATCGTTTTGCGTGTACTTCCACCCTGTAAAGGCCGTGAAAACCATCGTATCGACATGCACCTATTCTTGTAACACCACCAAAACACGTCGTATTTCTCGCTAAGATAAATGCGCGCTTTTCAGCTTGTCTCCGACTCTGGCAACAGCAGCGATGCATTAAACCAGTGATTATCAAACTTTCATGGCTTGTGTCCCCCTTCCAAAGACTCCCAACACTTGCGGGACCCTGCTCATCAATAAAAATACCTAGTTTCGTTTTGGGTTCTGCAATGTCACGGCGGAGCTTTTCGGTAAAGGCCTTTGCTCGTGGCCCCCAATGGGGGCCGAGGGCTCCGGTTGAGAAACCCTGCTCTAAACCATTCTCGAACTTCATCTTTAAAAACCATTTCATACAAAGTGAAGAATTGAAAAAACATGTGCTAGGATGAGTTATTTAGGTGTGGTTGCAATGCAAGACATGGTGACCACACGTAAGAAAGCGCCTTAGAGTCACAATTTCGCTTGAGCTCATTGGATAGCTAAGCAAGGATATGTCATTGGCGATGGTAACGCAATAATAGCAGTAACTCTGCTAGCTTTCCACGGGCATAGCAGTTTGAACAAGACAAAGGTTTCAACAGAAGCTGATCGGAAATGCTTGCAACACAAAAAATGCTATAAATAGANATTTTCTACGTAAAACGGCAGGGTCTGANGTGCCTCGCTCTCGGTCAAACACGCAATGTCTGCGTCGAAAGCGATTGCTTCATATTCTCAATGAGGCGCATTNATAGAGCTTCGTACATAAAAACAAATAACTAAATGCATTGCCTACAGCAGAGTGTTCTGGACACTGCCGTAAGTAGCTTTGGCTTCGTTCACAGCCATGTCAATAACAAAGCATAAAAAATCATTGTTGGTTGAGTTTGGTCTTTCCTAAACAAGATTTGGTAAAGTTAAATGAAAACCGTTTTATTCAAGTATCAGTTTAAACTTAAAAGCATCTATTTACATTTGCCATGGATGTAATAACTTTGTGTCGATTTGTTTGCAGTCACATAAGACGTTTTCCAACTTTACCGCCAGAGACAAGTTTAAAAGAATTGGAAAACCAAGGCCATAACAACATGAGAGATTCCAAGCTCGCCTTTACCCACAGCACATACGCACCTATCTCCGTCTTTAAAGTGCTGTCTGAGGTCGGTGTCTTCATCCAAACCTTCGCAAGCTTGCTGGTTGAAGAAGATGTTATCATAAAACGAACTTCTGCCATCAGGTTTGATGAAACCGTACGTTGAACGAAGGTGCTTGGCTAATATGCTACCTGTTCAGATTGAATTTGCGTTATTCGTGTCAGACTGAAACGTAAACATGATGCAACTGTGAGTCTATTCTTTCTAAAATCATATAGGTGCGGCACAAAATATTATGGATTGCACACGTGTATCTTATTGATGAACTTCTTGTCAATTCATTGCGCTAAGATTAGGATGGATCGAGATTTCGGTGGCAAGTTATTCCGCCTCCGCTGAGCACCTCAAAAACGAATGACACAGATATTTGTCAAAATTTTAAGTTCCAGGAACTTCACAACATCTTTCCTGTGCGTCTATATAACAGATGTGAATAATCAGATGGAATGAAATTGTTGTCTTTGAGCCGGCTTGTTTTCTTCTACTTGTTATTGGTTTTCGTTGTTATTTTTAAAGAATTCATGAATATACGGAAAAATACAGACTAATGTCATAATCTTTCACCAGCGACAGCAAAAATTACTTTCATAACCGCAAATTTTTTTGGCAAAAGACGCTAAAACCTCCTCTAACAAGTTGCAATGTTTTAATTGCCCAAAACTCTTCTTGTTTTTGAGATAAGATTAATTCTCGCTTTATTCATAACATGACCGTGTTTCACTGAACACAGTGAGGAGCACAAGTCGAACGAACAAACTACAGTCATGAACATTAAATTTATACACTTTCCTCGCCTGAATCACTCCTGTCTGGAAACATAACCACTCAAACTTAAATAGAAAGGCGCAAACATTCGCCAATGGAACAAGTAATCACCGTGTATGATAAGGCTACCGTCTTGTAGAACACGCTCTCCTTGGCTGATCTGATGCTGAAAGGTCACTCGTTGGGGCGCAGTAAAGGCTGAAAAAAAGAAATCCTAGTGAAAA
>JGI24158J21664_10004441_pt1 | contig 18073 bp, 10 predicted proteins | sample Ectturendosymbi3_FD_21664 | JGI IMG/M metagenome (IMG submission 21664)
TTCGGTAGGTTACAAGACATCAGATATTGGGCTGATGGACTATTGTATTATCCCAATCCTGATTAATAGGTTTTAATTACACCTTGGTATAATAGAGTGATTCAACCTCTGTGAAAAATATGTATCCTAATACTGGAAGTGGATGACTTCAGTATAGGCTACACTTTGAACTTTGTATCCTAGTTATGTGGCTATGATTTCCTCAGTTCATAATGGAACACATGGAATAGCATAAAATGTGGCATAAAAGTTTGTGGAATAGGTTACAATTGCAATTTGGTGAATTCCAGTAGCCTACCTACTTTTCATAGATTACTATTTACAGAGTGCTATGAATCCTGATATTTGACACTCTGTTGTATTGTGCTGCAAAGAACTGACTGGTTAATGATCGTGAGTGAAATCAACAAAGTGGCTTTGCATTGTTAAAAACTAACTCCCATTTCCTGACCTGTAGAAGCTGTTCAAATTGTAGTAAAGTCACTTGAAGACTGCAATTACAATGCGACGTGGTTTTCATGGCCTCATCGCCCAGCAATTCTCCACGATTTTCTCTGCTGGCTATTATTTTTTGGACTACAGTAAAAAAAATCACATCTCTGCAATTCCAACAACACCTCAAAAAGCACCTTTGTGTAGTGGAACCAGCTTTCGCCTTTTCATTTTCACCTATTCCCCAGCTTTCGCAATACCATAGGCCAAACTCTTTGAGTCCTTGCAGTGTAAAAACGCCCCAATGTCGAGTTCGCAAGTGCGTTCACGAAGGTAAGCCAAGGGCGACGAATTGCTCATGCGTTAATCTGATAACATTGCAGTGTAAAGTGGGTAAATGTTAGATGACCTCTCTATGAAAGGATTTTGAACCCAGTCATACTCATCAGTCTTCAGTGGTGGGAAATAAAAGTTAAATTTTTCTTCCAGAGTTGTCAAGTGTTGAAATACAATGGGGCTCGTTTTCTTTATGCAGCTTTCTCGTACTAAAGGGAACATTTCAAAGTTACCATCTTTAGCTCTGTTTTTCCAAATTGCAACTTTCTTGTTAAATGCAACCAGCTTATCTGACGAAGTAAGGATGTTTTCCTACCTTGGGTGGAATTTTAGAAACTCTACTTGATTGATTTTAATTTCAATATTTTTTGCAACACACCTAATGACACCTGGTGGCACAGCAGTGTGCCGCAGCACACAGTTCGGGAGCCACTGGCTTAGGTGTTTGTTTTAGGGTTAGGTTAGCATAAAGGTTAGCGTTAGGGCTACGGTTAAGGTTAGGTTTAGGGTTTATCTTTTACGTTTACTTCGTTTCTACCAAGCCTGTTGCCGCGCCAGCTTTTGGCGGCAAAATACACACTGCCTTTAGGTTTGCATTTATCATGTGTTTTTACCAAGCCTACTGCATTCTCCTCATGTGTTACTATCATGTTACAAGAGGTAGTCAAATAAGGCTTCAAATTTATAAATCCACGGGCGGTTCTGTAGCCACTGCCTTTTTTGTATTATAATGACTGGGCAATAACTTTGGTTGTTCAATTTTTTTGCCAAGACATACTGGTCACTGAAACATTGCGGTCATTTGTCTCATAGTTGTACTAAAACTTGTCATAGCAGTTGTTGCAATCGGAAACCCGAGCGGCAAGTGCGCAAGACTTCACACTGTGGAAGCAAGCAACAATGGAGAGCATACATTGCAATCTCTCTTATTATTGCTTGTTTGCGCCACATATATATATATTTTTGTTCTTCGCGCACGTCCCGTTCGTGGTGAAGCACACATTCAACGCAACGCCACCAGAGAGGCTGCAACACAGTGTTCATTAGCCTATATTTTCAGATATTCTGATCAAAATGTCTTAATTTTCTTTAGTCATTTCAAAAACATTTCGGTGTATGACTGAAAACCTACTTTTGAAATAACTTATAACAGAATTTTTTATTTGGACAAAATAATTTAGGGAACAGTTCATTAAAAGGCAGTGGCTACAGGTTTGCTGGTCGATTTTCATATTTGAAAACTTATTTGTCTGCTGCCTGTAACGTGACAGTAATGCACCACAAGTGTGAAATGGACTGCAGTAGGCTTGGTAGAAATATAGTAAACCTAACTAATCCCTCAACCCTAAACTGTAAATCTGAACACAAAAGTTTGGAAAGTTTTGAAAAAAGTATAGAGAAACTTGTCCCATGAATTGAAATGTGCAACCTTTACTACCAGAATGAAAGTCGCCAGGTAAGATCCGAACCAAAAACCATTTGCACAGCAAACACAAATGCATCCGCAACGCTACCGCGACGGTGCTGGTGATTGACAAACTCATCATTTTATTTGAACCGTGCCATGTGTGGCGGACCTGTATCCACTTCCTAATTAAAAACAAGGTTGAGGGTTGGTTGCAAAACCTTCAGCTGCTATCCAACTATGTATGCACAAGATGACCCTCAAGCAGCATATTCAGAGTTCAACAAAGGAATATGATCCAGATGGACCCTTTTCCAAAGAAGATCGTACTAGACACAAGTGATCTATTTGCGCCACTAGAAAATGTCATCAGCGACCAGTTTTTTCCTGCTCTTATAGGACATCTGGCAAGTGATGTTGAAAGACAAGTATTAGCTCTCTCCTTAGGCTAGGTGGGCTAAGTTTAACAAATCCTCAGGAAACTATCAAGACAAGATATGAAAACTCTGCTCTGATCAAGCTGCAAAACTAATGGACCAAATCTACAACCAAACCTCAACCTCAAATACATAATCTTAGACCAGCAATATATCAGAACCATCAAAAGCATAATACAACAACAGAAGGACACAACATATCACAATCTCCATGACAAACTATTTGAGGAACTGAACCCTGAGGCACAACATTACAATAGAGCAATGGATAAATTAAGGGGCATCTTCTTGGCTCTCACAATGGCAATGAAGGCTATTGGGTATACAATAAATAAACAAGAATTCAAGGCATACCATCTACATGGGATATGGATGGAAGATAAACTGCACACCCACTTTCACTGCATTTGTGGAAAGACAAACTCTGTGGATCACANCCTCATATGCAAACTGGNTGGTTACACTTCAATGAAGAATAACTCAGTGAAAAACTCTGANGCACAGATAATGAGAAAGGTCTATAGAAATGNTCAGATAAAAGTGAATCACTGAAAATGTAACTGAAAGAAAAGTCAATGCAGCTGACAATGCAGTGTTGGGTATTTCTACAAGAGAACTGCAGAACAGCTGTGAGAAAACTTTCTTTGACATGTGGATCACACATCACATGCTACCTCATAGTCATATTCCAGACAGTCCCTTTAACAGATCTACCAACAACATAAAAAAGAAAAGAAGAATTGGTACATACCAACAACATAAAAAAGAAAAGAAGGATCGGTACAGCCAAAGCGTGATTGACATTGAGAAGTCTTCATTCAAACCCCTTATTTTCATAACAAGTGGTGGTATAGTACCAGAATTGCAGAATGTGCCAAGGTCAACAAAAGACTACTAGCTCAGTGTTTCCCAACCTTTTAAGGTGTGTGGCACCCTACAAAAAAAACTTAAGTTTGCAGCACCCATTGCCGAACCCGTAGCAATTTGCTTCAAGATTTAATGACATTTTGAAAAGGTACTTTTGATGATATATTGAAAAACGTGTATTCTCGCGGCACCCCTGAGAAGGAAATGTAGAACAAGACACATACAAACTTACCCAGCAATCTTGGACAACACAAATGGATTATAAAAAACCCAAATACAAAGAGCCATCGAACCAAATGTTACGAAAGAATCAGGCACAAACTTCACACAAAAACAGAGTATGCAGGAAATACAAGGGTGACATACAATTTTTACAGAAAAAAAACAAAAAAACAGACAATCCAAAATAACAAAAAAGACAGAAACACAATAGACATCAACATAACACAGATGATAGTGAGCAAGCAATGGGTAAAGAGTTGAGAGCATGTAGAAGCACACAGGTGAAGGAAGCGAGCAGCAATAAGGGTTATGAGGCCAAGAGCAATGCATTTTAACACAACATTCATTACAAAATTGTATTGTAAATGAGTATTGTAAACCCCTGGGTATTATAAACAGCACCCCAGAGTGCCGCAACACCCAGGTTGGGAACCACTGGACTAGCTAAAAAACCCAGAGAGCTGTATGCATCTGTCATGACCTATTAGAACAAAGCTCAGATTTACATTTCTGAGAAGCACCCCAGCTGCAATACTAGGCTTTTGAGGCAAATGGAGTGATGTTCACCTCCAAGATCTCATGGACATGACTTCAGTCTAATAAGTCAGGGGTGGCCAAACTTTCTGACCCAAGGGCCAAATTTGCAACTGCCTAGCCACTGGAGGGCTAGATACAGTGCGAAGTCAACAAGAGAAAGGCAACAGCCAATGCTCATGCTGTTGCACTGCTAAAAAAGGGCAAGGCATTTGGTGGGCCAGATTAAACTGATCGGTGAGCTGCATGCAGCCCGTGAGCGATAGTTTGGCCACCCCTGATCGAGGCCCACAATTCTGTAAAGCTTAATTAATTCTACCAATGTCACTCGCACATTAGATGTGTGATTGGTGGATGCATGTTATAACAGTATGATTCTACAGTAAATAAAATATTATCGTTTCTAGAACTATATACTACTCCGCTCAACAACTAACCCTATTTTGTTTTTCATGTACTTAACACTTATTGGTTACTTTTCTTTGAATTTCTTGCAATCTGTTTCCATCCTTGCCTCTTCAATCTCATTCAGGCATGCTATGTGCCTGGTGAGACATAAATGCAAATGTGGTAATCCATTATGGTCCATGGGTAATTGTATAGCCTCTTCATGATTTGTGTGGGTTAAAATTGTTTTTTGCCTTTGCTATGTGCCTTTTTTCTATAATGTCATGGTTGCCGCATTGCCTACTGCCTCATAACCACTATTGTCTCTTGGTTATCTCACATATGTGCATGCTTCACCTGTTCATCTGTATATACCTTAAGGTAGTAAACAAACTTTAGCCTTGCGGCAAGCTTCTGAGTAATCTGCCTGCTTTCTGCTTTCATTCTTCTGCGACGATTAAAACTTTCAAGCGTATCTATTTTTCATAGTTAAAGGCCACAAAGATGGCGGCAAGTAAATCAGTCAGTTTATTGATGGGGAAACTAGTTTCACGTTTTCCAACGCATCATCAGTCCTGTAAATGTAAGACAAATCTTACAGGTGAAATGTTGGCACTTGAAAACAAGTAAAGAAAAACACATGAACTGTGGCTAGTTACAACGACATTACTAAAATTGTTTCGAATTAGTGTAAATCATTAAAGCTTTGCAGTGGTCAAATTTGTTTAGTTCGCAACATGTTTGGTTCATAGTTTGTGGTCAAGACTCGATTCTTGTTAAATCAGGTGTATTTTTGCAGAATATTGCTTTTTTGTAAGTGTATTCCGTAAATATTGACCAATAAACTTAATTAACTCTGCAAGAACTATTTGCAATGTTTCTATTTTTCCTCCATGAGCATGGAATGGTGGCAGTAAAGATTATGCCTTGATGAAGGAAACCCCATACATTTGAAAATAAATAAGGAAAAAGATCAGTTTATATCTAATTGCTTTTGGTAGAAGAGTCGTATACGTAGTTTAAAATATTTTATGAATGGTTTGTCTAGGTGATGAAGAAAACCCCATACATTTGAAAATAAATAAGGAAAAAGATCAGTTTATATCTAAATGCTTTATGGTAGAAGAGTCAAATATGTAGTTTAAATTATTTTGAAAATGGTTTGTCTAGGTTTGTAGATGATCTGGAAACGTTCAAATGTGTGATGTCTAATTCTAACACGTGGTAATTGAAGAAAACTACCTGCAGCATACCATTGCTAGATGTAGTCTGAAAAATATAAATGCAGTGTTTATAAGCTTTGTGAATTTGCAATCAATGCTTAGTGTGAACAAATTAAACAAGTCTCAGTAAGGTAGACCCAACAGAAAGTGAAAGTGAGCAGTATGTGAAATGGTGGTTGGTAGACATTGCCAAAAGCCAGTTTGGTAAGTTTTGTGCATGTGAGTTTTCAGTGTGTATTCAGCAATGTTTGAAATCTCATTTATCCACTGTTGAGTAAAACTATGCATTCTTACACTTCATCCAGATGTGTGACCAGAGACTTGCACTGATTCTGTGTAATCATTTTTTCAGTCTTTCTGCTTTTGTACTATTTGCATTTATTCAAAATGTTCACCATGCACCTCAATTGATTCTGAGCCAAAATCAAGTGGAAGGCATTCAAGCCCCAATTACCAGTTGTAATTTACAGTTGCTTTCATACATGCATTGTGGTGCTCAACTGGTTTGTGCTACTTTTGCATCGAATTGAAAGCTTTAAAATGTGCATCACCTTGCTGGAACAGAACACAACATAAGCCTACATAGCTTCTGAAAGTGAGCAGTAATTTGAAGCATTTATCAAACAGTCTATCTGCCAGGGATGCTCAGTAATGATTAATGAAATGATTTGCACAAGATCACTGAGCTTCAAGATCCTTCAGTTTAGTGACTAAGTGACTACCAGTAACTCTTATCTTGCATGCTTTCCAGTGTTACGACTGCTCTTGCATGCTTTCCAGTGTATTTTGCCTACAAAAGTAACATTCTTGTCAGATGCTTACCAGGCTGAAATCTGAGGTTTGCAGTCAGTTTTACAATATTTTCGATGCACATCTAAAGGTTTGGTGCAATTGCTGCCTGAAAGTAAAATTTTAACTTATAAATTAAAATTGGACAAACATAAGTGTAGGGACTCACCAACAATTTAAGATTCCCCAGCATCAAAAGTCTTACTATCAGCTATAATGCATACCTTGGGCAACAAGTTATTAACTGGTTNGGAAAATTTTTGACAACAGATTTGAGAAGGCAGGCAAGACGGCTTGAGAATGAACTGGATCTTAAGCTTGTTTCATTCAGCAAATTGGGTACCTCCTACAGCCAACGCACTTCTGCAATTGATGATAATACACCACTGTTAAATGGATCATCTAGTGAACATATGATCGAAACAATGGCAATGGAGATTGAACAACTCCTCACAAAAGTATGTGTTTATAACTGCAATTGATGAGTATTTAATGTTTGTTTGTAAAACTTAGTTGACCGTATTCTAGCAGGGTTGTGGAGTCGGAAGTAAAATATCCAACTCTAACCTTTACAAAATTTCCGCACCAACTCCTGACGCCAACTCCTTAACATAACGTGAATGAAGTTGGGCTGTTAAGAATTTTGTAGCAACTAGCAATCAATGGAAATTATGTTACAAAGCAAGAATTCTCTGTTTCTATAAAAGTTTCAAAAGAAATTGTACCATTTCAACAGAGATTCGTAACTTAAGTGTGATGTAAAAATGATTGAATTGGACTCCTAGTGTTCTTAGGAATCCGACTCCACCCAAAAACCTCTGACTCTTTGCGACTCTGACATTGACTCTGCAACCCTGTATTCTAGTAGCTGATGTCATTCAATAAATGTTTTGGTTGTAAGTTTTGTACATCATTCGCAGTTTCATATTTCTTTATGCTATTTGACAGTAGTACAAAGTTTGCATTAAGTCTTTTTGTAGCTGACAGGCATGAATGACCAAATGTCAGATTACATTGAATCTACTAACAACACCAGTTCTGCTATGATGCATACTGTGCAACGACACAGAGATATTTTACAGGTAATGTTTCTTATGCTTCTGTGCTCACACTGTATAAATCAGAGATGGATGTAGTCTATGTTGTTTATTATGCAGAACACAAAGTGATTAATCTCTCTTTTGAAATCTAAATACTGTATTGTATGAGTGAACTAGAGTTGTGCCATGCTGTCAATCATGTTTTTCTGATTATTGAGGTTGTTCATATAAAACTTAATGCTTGTATTTTTCGAGATGAAACAAATTTAAAAATTTTATTTTTAGGTAGAGCCAAAAATATAACTTTTTTGTATGTTATGTACCTCATTCATTGTTGTACTGCTTAAATTGTAATTAGATGTATGGGCCTTAACAAATCGTTTGAGAATGACAGTTTCATCTGTCAGTGCTAATTTTCCTGACGTCAGGTTTTTGTGGTAATTTTCTCATATCTTTGCAGCTACAAAGAAAATACTGTACATACATGTTACAGATACTTTAAGTTAACAGTGTCAAATTGATTTTAATTTTGGTAACTGTTTTATAAGGTTGTGAAAAGCTCGCATTTTAAACTTTATGTTATGAAAATAAGTGATTGAACTGTGAAGAATGAACAATTAACACCAATAAGAATTGAGAAATGCACTATTTAAAATTATTAATGGTTATTTACAAAGCCCATCCAGCAGGTTAAGTACTGGTAGATACAAAGCATTATTTGGACTCTAAGTCCCTGTAACATCATAAAAAATAAAAAACAGCTATTTTGTATAGATGAACTCATGTACTGTTCTGTTCCATGTGAACAACGTTTTTTGATTACTGCTAGGTTCAATATGACCGATCTTGCTCGCAGTCTCTATTATGAGAGCTATTTTTTTCACACATAGACAGAATTTTTTTTTAAATGACTGAAAAAATGATGTCCGTTAGTTGAGAATGTCTGAAAATATAGGCTATAATGAACACGGTTACGGCGAGTTTTAATACGACTATGAGACAAATGACCGAAATGTTTCAACGATCAAAATGTCTAAGCAAAAAAATACCGAAATATCTTAGCGAAAAAAAAACAGTATGGGAGTAACGTTTTAACATCACCAATATCATTTCATTTGTTTATAGTGTTATCCATAAAAGATTTTTTGTGCGTATGAGTTTATTGAATAAGTCACATGCGAATGATTTATAACGTGGAATCAAGGGATATCCTTTCTATAGTTATCCTATCTACAGAATTGTCTAGGCTAGCGTGCACTTTCTTGGTGCCTGAGGATATGTCTTCAAATTAGGTTAACACCGTCGTAGACTGTCTGTCTTAGGAGCAGGGTTGCGGAGTCGGAGTAGTAAGGAGTCGGAGATTTTTGGGTAGAGTCGGATTCCTGACAACACTGGGAGTCGGAGTCGGATTTTTTGTCCGACTGCGGATGTCCAATTGGATCATTTTTTACATCACACTCCTAAATTGGGAATTCCTGTTGAAATGGTACAATTTCTTTTGAAACTTTTGTTGAAACAGATTTCTTGCTGTGCACCACGATTTCAATTGATTTTAACAGCCAAATTTCATTCCCCTTATGTTAAGGAGTCGGAGTCGGAAATTTTGGAAAGGTCGGAGTCGGATATTTTACACCCGACTCCGCAACCCTGCTTAGGAGGAAGGAGGATATCTTTCATCAAAGCAGGTAACACGTAGTTCACGTTTCATGCGACGGTCCTTGCAGTCGACGACATACCGTACATGGTTGAACCATTCACAAGCCAGGTTTGGTGTTCAACCATCAAATGAGCGCTAACATGAATTTTTAAAAAACGTGTCTGGCAACGTAAAATATTCTGTACAATAACATTTGTTTACAGGATTACAACAGAGAGTTTCGGAAAACCCGCACCAATGCGCAGCATTTTCGTGAGAGAGAGGATCTTCTCAGTTCAGTCAAACGCGACATAGAGTACGACAGCTTGTTTTCTTGATGTTTTTTCTGCTATTACTTTAAATGAAATGTCATAGAGAACTTGGTCTTCCATTCCCGTTTCTGGTAGCATATGCGCGTGGCGCACCATAATCGGAACAGTACCGCTTTCCATGCAATGATCGTTTCGTTCGAAGCAGGCCAGGGTATGCTAAAAATCGTTTCAACGTAAGGTGCAGGCTGGGCTAGACAAATAATTGTTCGACAACTCGTTGGCCTTCCCATAGCACTGTTGACGCTTTATTCAACGAAAAAATAAGTTCTATACGAGAAGCTGTGTCTGGAACAGAGTGGTCCAACTACTTTTGACCTACGAGCTATTTTACAAAAAAACGTGGCAACATACGGGCCATTTTCAACAAAATGATGTGAAAAAACAGAATCGCAACATTTGAAAATGAAAAAGGTGAGACAAGTGAGACCATCACTAATATTATTACACAACAGCAAAAAACAATTTAATGCAAATCTCTATCAGTGGGATGCCTGTGGCTGAGGCTTCTCTGAAAATATCGTTCTTATATCAAGAACAATCTTAGTTTCAGCGAAGTAAGTCGGAGACTATCGTCCAGTGTTTTGTCCGCCATTTGATTTCTGTTTATAAATTTGACTTGCTTAATAGTAGAAAATGTAATTATTCTTCGTTGTTTGAGCGAATTGTTACTATCCAATGCTTGGCCGCACTAGATCTCGGGGCAGGTGTTGAGCAGCCATTTGGTTGTCTCATCATCCCGAACCGTCAGGCGGTGGAGTCCATGGGGAGGTCGATAGATTGGACATTGGGGGCAACATGGTTGACGGTTTTGTTCTTCTGCGCCGCACTGCAGAGGAGGCCATGCCCCATTTGTACAAGCAGGAGCGGAAACTTCCAACACCGGTGCGGAGGCGGTTAAGCCGGACCCAGGCTCTTCTTGGCAGGGCCATTCCAGGAGGGCAGGTGCCGATGTCGAGGATGAAAGTACGAGGTCTCGCAGTGCTCTCCAACCACTCTGCATTCCATCGGTGATCCGCGCAGAGCGCCGCACTTCTGTTGTTATTGTACTGTCACACGCTTATGTGCTTCCAAACATCGAATGCGTTTTTAGTGTGAAATCTTTCATCTTGGGAAACCTATCTTAGCTGACTCATTTCCAGAAGCTCTCTGCTTCTCAACCTTATTTCCTGAAGTTTTGACGGGTCACGACCTGATATTATTGAAATTGAGTAAGTTTTGCAAGTTGAACCTTTTAATCGAAAACGTAGGTGGCTCTTGCACTACTAACGTCGTAATGCGCTCTCCTTCATTACGTATTAGAAATTATTGCGACATGGAAATTTCCACGTAGCGTACCACGTTGTGCATTATGTAAAGTTATTGAAGTGCATTTTGAGGCAGACAGGCGGCTTTTGTTGCCATGGAAACAAAATCTAGAAGCAGGCTTAATGTGAAAGACGACTTGATGTGTGCATTATTATGTATTGAGCTTCGAACGTCTGTGCTTTCCAACAACCAGACTCAGCCTTCACATTGATTGTAACGCACGTGTAAAGTTGTGTGCATTTCTTATCTGTGCATGTGGTTTGGTGCAGCAGTTCTCACCATTGGTGAAATTGTACAGTCGGTGGGCCACTGTTCATTAATCAGGTCAAATGCTTGAAAAGGTCGAGAACTCCCCCCTAATCTAACGCCGTTTATATTGTGCATTTTTATTAAAAGATGTGGTGCTCGTTCTAATCAAAATTATCTACTGTAGCATACAAACAACATTAAATAAATCCTTAAAAAGCTTGCATGCCTTAAATTCTGTGCCCCGTGGGCGTGTATTTGGACCACGCTGGTATGGAGCATAAACTTTCCAAGCGTAATCGTGATTTTTTGTTGCAGCGCGTACAAAAACTCCACTGGTGTGAACAATCGACGGACTGACATGTACATGAAAGAAAACGAGCATTTGAGAAAGTAAGTTTTAACTTCACAGCTCACTTGTCAAAACCCTAATGTGCTCTGCTTAAGGATCACCAGTTTCGGGTGTTACGCATTATGTGAAGCAAGTGTGCGTCACGAGTTCCTCTTGTTTTTCAGCTCTGATCGAATGATAGATGAAGCAATCGAGTAAGTGTTCTGTGAATCGTGGTGAGAACTTCTTGCGGTTGCGTCCGAGTTGCAAGATTCAAACATTTGAGAATCTCTTTCACAGCATGTGTCAACGTATATCCTGCTGTTGTGTGCGCGCATGTTCGATGGATGAGTATTGTCATAATTTTGTTTGGTTAAGGTGCCTCGAAGTAGCGATGTAGTTAGTTATTTTGAAGCCTACTTTCTGCACATTCTTGCAATACCAACCTTTCGTCTCAGTTTTGCCTAATTCTTAAAATAATAAAAAAAAATCAGCTTGAACAAACGGGCTAAGTGACCTAGTTGGTTGAGCACGCGCGGTGCTGCCACTGGTTCGCCCCCAGTGCAGCATTCACTGCGAAAGCAGCCGTATGGCCCACGGCGCAAGCAACCAGTTTTTATAAGAAGACGGTTCGGCACGAAGACATACGGTTAGGATAACACTATATGCACACGGCATGGATCCTCTGCGTTTTTTGGGCGCATGCGTCTGGTATGGTCTGCGATTGAGTAGAACCTGTTTCTATATTGACGCATCAAACTCACTGCCCTGGGTCCGGGAAAGAATGGTGATGGGATGCACTCGTAGACATTGTTTTGTTTTGAGATAAAGAAAAGGATGCAGAACGTCCACAGAACAATTGTTAATAGTTTGTGGATAGCTGAAACACTGGATTTACGAAAGATCAATTTATCATCTAGTTTTCAGTAGGCCCAGTGGGGCGGGCTACTAAACTGCTGCACTGTTTAGGCCTACATGACCCGGCCCTGATCGGCTGTGTTGGTTGAAGTTTTTTTCGCAAGCAAGTCGTGGTTTGTGCGACATAATCTGTCATTTACCGTACTGTAGGCCATTCTAGGTGTTGGGCAAGGTCATACTAAATGAATGTATTTTTTGCAGTAGGNTACTTGAAACCGTAAATGAAAGTATGTTGTGTAACTTTCAATGAACAGTTCATGAGTCTTGTTCAGGTAAAACCACTGTCACATAAATTATTATCAGTTATGGAGTACATGAATGATAAAATAAAGGATAACATCGCAAATTTTGTAAACTGATGATATTTTGCTGTCTTACAAAAGCCCATTCAAGGATGTTGTTTATTCCCCTGCTGATGTTTTTGTTATGGGGTTGTGTGTGACATTAATTCTACCTCCTGTCCATGCTGCTTTAATTTGTTTATACTTAACCCTCTAGAAATGAAACATGGTTTAAAGCAATGCCGTCATGACTCTGGAGGTTGGCCTACATCAGTGGTGGGGACCTTGCGACCCGTGTAAACATTTGATGTGGCCCGCATCAGACTTTGCGTTAACCAAGGTAGAACACAACATCGCGTCAAAACCAAGCTTCATGGTAAGCAGTTACTTGCTTAGTAGGTCAAAAGAAGTCACTCTTCCTCATAGTTAGATAAAAGTGGCATTTTAGGATAAAATCTATTGATTTTGCGGCCCGCCAGCGATAATGCACAGTTCATTCGGCCCGTGATAGCAAATAGGTTCCCTACTCCTGGCCTACACAAACCGTGATCAATCCATTGCAGCAACAAATCATGCAAATTTTAGGTAATGCAACACTTTGTTCGTCTGAAATGTGGACAGTACTACTTTTGAAATAATTTGTGAGGCATTACACAAAATTAAATTTGGCAATTTGCGTTTGTTTTGAATGCACGTAACAGTCATTTCAAAGTTTTGTGCAGTGTACCGCAACAAGTCTTGTGTAGCTTTGTTCAACAGTATGTGGGTACAAAATTATTAACACCCTAAAAATATGTCACATGTGATGTCAGAACTTAAGTAAAACACAGTCTTGCACTGCAGCACACCAACGTCATCGCCGAATTTCGGGTCTAAATCATTCGTTCAGCCCAGGCTGTGCGCAACGAACGCACCGCTTCACGCGCAGGCGTGTGCATAAAAAGGCGCATTGAACTCACCGCAACAGTCGCAGACACACCTGACGCACCTCACTAGAAGCATCCCGTGTACATATAGCTTAATCGCCACTTCTGGGAACACTTTGTAAGACGATCACTAAGTTTCCAGGTTATTCTTGTTGATACTGTATGCAGCGATTATTCGACAAGATTAACTTGCCTTCGTGGTTGTGCAAGAAAATGGTGGCTTTGACTGACTTGAGTGTGATGCTTTCGGTCGGCAGTGTAGCTGTTTCAGAATAATTTTACGTGTAACTTAAGAACCCTGTTTTGCATTGCTAATGTTGCGGAATGATGACTAAAATATCTAGCTTTTAAGCAAATTGAAAACGTCCATTTTCATCCTCTTCCAACTTTGTCCATTTCATCATCTAGTAGAGTACAGTTTAAATAGTTACTGAAATTGGTACTTGTTGGAAATCCTGCGTAATGAATATATTAACTGCAATGGAAGCGAGTTAGTAAATGGAAAACAACTTTCAAAACATATGGCCCTTGAGACGATAAATCATCACACGTATGATTGCCTTATGATGAAAAGATTCATTGACCCTGTGTCAGCGGCCACTGTAAACCTTTGGAAAATAATAAGAGTTGAGCTTCAAGGCTGCAACGTTCCATTTAACTTGACCACATCTGGTCAGTTATCTTCGCCGTAAGCAAAACGTTTTAGCGTGTATTTCACTCTGTATTTTTTGCCATGTTTTATGAACGAAAACTGGTATTTACTTTTCTGCAGCGTCGCAGTGGCAACTAAAGAAAATCTGGGTAATCAGCGAGCGGTGTTCAAAGGAATAACAACGCGATTGAACAATCTTGCCAGTATCCTTTGGTATATTTTATTCTGTGCGAAGTTTTGTAGAACAGCATGACTAGTATGAAACATGCTTGTTATTGAGAAAGTAATCGTAAGACTGCTGCTTTACTTGTACTTTTTCTGAACATTTTTGGCCCAAACTTTAGAAAACAGGACGATTTCGCTTAATTGAAACAAAACTAACACGAAACGAATTCTGTGCATTGGAAGTTGATGGCAGTCCTAGTCTTATGAAAGGAAAATTATGGCCTAATACTCAGCCGTCCTAGCTGTAGAGGGGCAGATTTGTTTGAAGAATGGAAAAAATTTTGTTAGTCTCCTGTGGTAGTTATGCTTGTATGGACACCGTAGTTCATGGTTCCAAACACTGATATTCTATTTGCTACAACGTTGACATCAAGAGGTATGTTGACGTGCGACTGTGAATAATTGCAGCTTCACCTCTCGTAAAATCCTTCTGCTCTGAATCACTACCCATATTGCTTATTGCATCTCCGTTGACACGCAATTCCTCATTTGTTTAAGTTTAGTATTTTATTTTACATTCCTTGACTGCGGCTGTCTTAGACCGTTTTCCTGCCATCAACAACCTCGTGCAGAAAATCAACTTGCGAAAAAGACGAGACTCTCTTATCCTCGCTTCCGTCATCGCCGGTTGCATCATTCTGATATTGATCTACTGGCTTCATGGTTAATCTTTCGATTACGGATTCGTGAGAGCAGCTGAAGTCCTAAATCGCCACTTCCCAAGTCACTAGGCTGCCGGTGTTCGTGCCCCGTCGGTGACATCCTTTATATGCAAGTTACAAACTTACGAATTTTTGTGTTTGCATCAAAACTGTAAAAGATTCGCAAGAACAGGTGGTTCAATGTTTTTCTGTGAAAATGCTAAACGTAGGTGGAGATCTGCCAAAACCTGTCATGAAAGTCTACCGTTTCCTTTACGCGCCATTCATTATCGCGGATAAGAACAGCCCTCTTGGATCGGTTTGTGGAAGTTGGTGTTGTGCTTAGATGCAAGTTTTGCCGCATCGGGGTTCGGACTTGTGCACTTCAATCACCCAGTTTGCAATTCACCATCAATCTTTTGATTATGAGCGCAGATTGTCGTGAACTGCTCACTTAAAAAGAACCGGCGTAATGCGCTGACAGGTATTCTCTTTTTTCGATGTTCGTACTTATTAGTTTTTGTTCGAGAGCGTTTGCTAAAATTGCGTTTCCTACATTTTCATTTTCAAACCCGATTTTCCTCTGGGGAGGATCGTGGGGGGCATCAGTCCTAGGAGGACTCATATTTTCCTACGTATTCAAGCGGAAGATAATGTGTCATGCTTGTAGCCAGGTGAGACGTCTTCGTGCAAGTGTGTGGAACTTATTTTTCACACGTTGGTGGAGTGCATTTTGTTGCGCGTAAGAAAATAAAATCTATTCAGCGAGATGCAAAAACAGAACTGGAATTCACTGGCAGCTTAATTTTTGTGGAGACCGAGGCGTGAGTTGTGGGATCTGCACATGCGACTTCTACAAGAAGCAGGTTGCCAAAGCTATGGATATTGGGCCACACCAGAATATCTGGACATCAGTCATCGCTGCACTGCTGCAATGACAAAAGTCATGACACCCGACCCGCGATAATTCGGCGCCATGTCCCTTCTATAGGGCCAACCATCAGTGAAAGGACCCACCGCAAAGTCGTTAGAGGACGTTCTTCTTTGTTTTGTCGTCACGAAATGCATTTAGTTTAAGACGAAGTTCGAATAAACTCGTTTCGTCTTCAGCTTACTTTTAATGAGGTAGCCTGTGTACGTGTTTTTCTATGAGTGGCGCTTTTGACGCGGTGGAAAAGTTGATTGACAACTAAATGTGCAGTACGTTGATATAGAATAACCGTTTTGTCAATTTATTGCCGCGTCGCTGCAATCACTTACAAATCTTCGAGCAATGCAACATACGCTAAAACTCTCTCGATCTGTTCGCATGAGCTGTAGAGCGTACCTTTGCTAACCTTTGACTTTGTCAGTGAAAATGCTTTCAGTTCCCGCTGTTTAAATTGTTTTCCTTACATTGGGCTTCTTCATAATAAGTTGTGATAACATAGTGGCGAGTTCACCTTTATTCTCAACTTGCTTGCTCTGCGAAAACTTGGCGAAATCACAACAAAAGTGCAATTTACGGAAACACTTTCGCCGGCCAAGTGCTCCGCTTCTGAAAACCTGTGGATTATTATTATTTCGATGTTTTGAAAGTGACCGCTCTTTTGTCAACTTTTCATGATATTTGTCGGAAGTTTTCTGACGTGAGAAAGGCTGTACACACGTTTGACTTCAAGAGATACTTGAACGGCTGACATGCTTGATTTTCGCAGCTGTGAAGTAAAATTTCAACTTCATGCCCAAGTGGCCAGGTGGAAGAGTAGAAATCATGGGAGTCGTGAAAAGATGCGTTTTTTGCACTTGCGGCGTATACTTGTCATAGTTTTTCATGGTAATCTTATGAAGTGTAAACTTGCCATTTCTTTTATCTAACCCCACTGAGCTAAATTAGTACTCAACGGTTGATTACTTATCCGGAATGGTTTGCGGGATCAGCAAACGTTCTCTCGTGACTAGGTGTTTCAAAATCGCCGATTTTGCGATTCAAATAACATTTTCTGTCCAACATTCAGCGTGTAGTTGTAGTTCCATGCGCAACACGGCTACGTATGCTGTGATGTCAGCAGTGCATTAACTTTTGCATTTTTAGGGTTGATGGTTGTTGCATGTTTAGCTTTTAACGAGACACAAATGGAATAGCTTGTAGTGCACTCCAGTCCACGAATGAAGTTTAAAAGCGTGTTTTGCTTATCTGTTCTTTAAAAGGTGGCTTGTATGGGATTTATTATATTTCTTTGTTATTGATATTTTTTCTTTCAGTCGTTGTAGTGAATTAAACGCTTTATATCTGTGCAAAGAATGCTTTGCAAATTTTTGAGTGTAAAGCTGTGACTCGATGCGGTTATATTTGTGCTTGTTGGGTGCTGGTTCCGCGTTCAAATCTAGCTTTTTTTGTCTTGTTTGCAAACTTCTATGTTGCACAAGCACATTGTCACAGCAAAGGGTAGTGGGAAGGATATGTTACCAAATCTTTCTGCTGTTTTATGAAAAACTAATCTGTCATTAAACTTAAATTTTTTTCCAAGCCATTGGTTCTTCATGTGATGGAAACTTGGTAAGATGTTAACAAGATATGTTGATGGTAGACTAAAAATCAACGGTTCCGTCATCAACAAACGGTAGGCTTTTTTTCTCTAATCCGCAAGACTTGTTGTCTCAGTTACGTTGTGGTTGTGTGAAAGTTCATTGCTACCAACTGAAAAAATGAATACAGTCGAGACGAAAAATTGTGTTTTCGCCTGCGCTTACTTGAAAAATTCAACTATCGATTTCACTAAAGTCAATCAAATGTTAAACCACACAGTTTTTGCATTAATGTCATAAAAAAAAACTGCTTGCACTAACCATTTACAAAATCCGGATTTGCAGTTGTGGGTCGCCGTGGCCAGTAAAGTCCTGGGCGGGGCGGGTTAACCCGCGCAGG
>JGI24158J21664_10004445_pt1 | contig 18069 bp, 10 predicted proteins | sample Ectturendosymbi3_FD_21664 | JGI IMG/M metagenome (IMG submission 21664)
CATTTTAACGACGACGAGCGGCAGGCCGGAGACTGAATATACTCTTCGTCGCGTCATATCGAGGAACCAGTTCACGACAAACAGGCAGCATTATATATTTTAGTTGTGGGTAAATGTTTGTGCGGAGTATGTTCAAATAATGGAAGTTGCAACAGTCTTGAATGATCATATAACACGTTTGTCAATAAATCTTGCAGACAGTGGCGTATGCAGAAAATTCCCGAGGGGGGGCCAACTTTCGTCGCAATCGTGTGACGTCACAAATCAACTTTAGGAGGACCATTCTAGTGGGGTCCGGGGAGATGCCCCCAGGAAAATTTTGCAAAACTACACCAAAAAATACGCAAATTACACCTAAAAATACGCATAGTGTTTATAATCTTTTCTTTTTAGGGTCTGAGGGGGGGCCATGGCACAGTGCCCCCCCTCCGTACGCTAGTGCTTGCAGACCTTCTTTCAGTAAAATTGATTACACAGATTGCACAAGTTCAACGAGGAGAGCAAAGTGAAGAGTACAGATAAGGGGTAGATGCTCTTCTGTTTCTTTACTACCACATGAACACAAACGATGAGTGCGATTGTTCACGTTTAGGACTTTGTGACTCAAGGGCAGTCTTCAGCGTAACGATGTATACTGTACTGTGGGGATTACTGCCATGAAGATGCCAGCAGTACGCTTTGAGCAATAGTAGGAAGTTTCTAGACGTAATTTAAAGGACGAAAAACTTGCGGACGATTTGACAACAACGGGCAATACATTCCACAAACTAGCAGCTTTCCGAAAAAATGAGTTAAAAAATATATTCTTTTTAGCCAAAGGAATCTGGACATTTAAACTGTTACGAAGCAAATATGGTGATAAATCTTTTTACATTTTTGAGATGAGAGGTCCAGTACTGAGCTTAACAAAAATATGTCTTTTAAAACAGCGTCATTTGCTGTGGTCTCCATGCACCCTGTGATTTTTTGCTGCAGTTGTCTGAGCAGTTTGCAAAAGTAATGCACCAGATTGGGAGGAAATATCATAAACAACGCTACCATAGTCAAAAATTGGGAGAATAAATGAGTGGTAAATCGACAAAGGAGTAAATCTAGGCACCAAATTTGAAATAGATTTAAGACGGTTAATATGTAGCATAGCACGCTGATGAAGGTTTCAAATATGAGAGTGCCAGGAGAGACTATTATGAAGGAGCAAGCCAAGATGCTTGTGGATGACAACTTCTTGGAGCTGCATAATCTTAAAAATCAAAGGAAGGTATTCACCACGATTACTAGATATAGTTAGAACCTTCATTTTTTTAGCATTAAAACCAACGCTCCAAGTGTCAGACCAATTTGCTGAAGTTGAGAGATCTTCTTACGAGATTAGGTGTAAGTGCCTTGGGAACTTGGATGAAAAATACAAAGTTGTACCGTCAGCAATTAAAGAAACAGATGACTGAATGTATTGTCAGAAATGTCGTTAATATATATAAAAGAAAAACAAGAGGTCCGAGGGAGGGCTGCGGAGCCGGAGCTGGGCATTTTGCCTGGAGCAGGAGCCGGAGCTCAAATAAAAAATCAGAAAGAGCCGGAGCTCAATTTAAAATTTAGGGCCGGGGCCGGAGCTATGGCCATTTGAGAGGTAGCTCCGGCTCCGGGTCTCGTTCTAGATACTAACGGTTTTACCAAATAGACTTACGTGTGCTCTTTATGAGCACACTAAACGCGATTGTTACGTGTTACGACGCCGGACTGCAACAATGGATCTGCAAGCCTTTGACGTTTCTTTGGTTTAATCGCTAAAGCTGTGACAACGCAGCTGGCAGGCGTGGTGTTACTGGTTGGACAATGGTTTTCAAACACTGTTCTAAGAGCCGCATGCAGCTCCCAAGCATCCATTGTGCGGATTTTAGCAGTCTTTCAGTAACAAATCTGTTTGAATAAGAGCTGATGATGCCTAATTTGTAGGCAAAATATATGCTCTGTAATGTGTTAGTGCCTGATTCTTCGCTGGGAAAGGATTCCTTTCGATAGACGGTGTCTTGCAGTGACGCCTCTAATATCTTGTGTAGTAGACTTCGTTAGTGCAATGAAACAAAACGTGTAATTGACTTGTGGTAAAATATTTTTGCGTGGCTCTCTAAAAGAATCGAAGGTATGGATTTGGCTCCCTTCAGGGAAATGGTTGAGAACCACTGTTGTAAAAGTAAGAAAAACGTTACCTTCCACAACATTTTTACTTTCTAGTCAGAATGATCAAACCGGGACTGTAGTAGTGTAGCGATCAAAAAAGAACTGAGCTATAATGAGTAGGCATATATGAAATATCCATAGCTTTGGTATCTGTTCAATCATGCTGTTAGCAGCAGTGGCGTAATTGACGGGGGGCAGAGGGGAAAGCCGACCCCCTGGCAAGTAAAATATAAAATCTGGGCCCCCTTTAGCTGACATTTTGATAGTTGGCATTCTGTTTCATTTCAATAGGTTGTTGTTTTTTTGCGTTTTTTGGGGTATTTTCGTGTGTTTTTAGCTAATATAGAAATCATGACTTTCGGATTCGCTATCATTTCTTAACTTTTTTCTAATTGTTGGCTAGTGTCGTCCCTATGGTGGCCAGTAGGCACTCTTCAGCTACGTTTTGACCCCCCTGGCTGAAACCTCTAGTTACGCCACTGGTTAGCAGGTAGTGTGATTAAGATATGATACCACTGTATATTTAACCGTGAAATGCACGGCACGCTATTGCAAAGTAGGAATTTTTATCAGAAACCACTAGGCCTACTAGCAAGGTTTACTAGATTACTGGCAAAGTTCACGAGGAAACATTACGTTTACAAGCAGTAGCATAACAGGAAAGTTATAAATAATTGGTAGCGAACTTGCATTGCTTTGCGTAGCAGTACATTACAGCATCAGGAGGGTATAAAAAGTAGTACAAAAAAATGTGGACTTTTCTTGAAGTTTTCATCTGTGGAAACAAATTATATGTTTTCAGCATAGTAACCAGTCTTATTCTCACCTAAGCTTTGCAGATTACATTGTGCTTTACTTTGCGATTCATCACTGCTTATAATGAGTGCAAAAGATAAGAAATCAGACGTTTTCAGCTATTTTAAAAAAGTCAGAGGTGAATTTCTTGATAGAAGTCATATCAGTTCTTTGGCCAAAGGGCTTTTAAACACATCTTTCCATCTGTGTTAATGCAAATGTGTGCATGTTTGAAAGAAAATATGAGAGGTAATCCACTGTGTTTTGCGCTCTTTGCATGGTTTGTCCGGCCGGCGCTGTTAGCTGGAATCGCCAAGACTGCAACAGGCAAAGCATGCAAGGAGTGCAAAACACTTCGTCAGTTGGAGGTGGTCTGTGTTTAAATGCTCGGACACAAATGTAGCTTTCCAAACTGCCATTTTCTTAATTTTCGTCGTAAGAATTGACAAAAGGTCTTCAGGCATTGATGGCAAAACTATCGCCCACCTTTTCCGAAATTGTTGACATTACCGTTATCTTGAGTCACGTTTCTGCTAGTAACTGTTCTCTGAATTGTCTGAACTTTTTATTGTTGTTTTTTCGCTGATTTCCTCATGGTAAGAGCGCTGCTTGTAAAAATCTACCAGATTCAATTACTCAAAGAAGTTTGGTATGTTCTCATAGTTTTGTGCACTTGATTTAATTCATTTTCCATTCAACTTGAGACACACCACGGCAATTGAAATGTTAATGTGTGAAAACGAACAGAAGGTGAAGCCGGAGCCGTTGGAAAATAGAGCTCTGGAGACGGAGCCACACTCATGAAGACCAAGAGCTCCGGAGGTGGAGCCGGAGCCATGTTCATGAAAGGAAGATTGTTGGATTCAAGATACGAGTACAATTGCTTACGGACAAGCTTTTGAAACACTTTTGATAAAGATGGAATAACGCAATGGGTCGGTAATTCATTACATCATAATAAAATCTTTTCTTGTGAAGAGGTAGAGTTGAGGTGGTTCTCCACTGAAGAGGGAATTTGTCTAATGCCAATATAAAATTAAATAACAAGCTGAGTGGAGTTGCCATTAGCGAAAGCAATGAATCTGAGTGGAGTTGCATGATCTTTTGAAGTTGTACGACCATTAGAGAAAGCAATGAATGTGGAGTTGCAGGACCATTAGCGAAAGCAATGAATCTGAGTGGAGTAAATAACAAGCTGAATGGAGTTGCCAATAGCGAAAGCAATGAATCATCAGAGAAAGTCTATTCTTGCAACATTATTGACAAAGTGCGAAGATTTATTCCACGAATGCGAGAAGAAATCATTCAGGGTAGACAGATGCTTGCAAATGAAAACGCATTGCATTTTAAATATGATTACGACTTGAGTAAATTTTTTTGTCAAATTGTGGTGCTGCAACGAACCTGCAACTCAGGTAAATTTCACAATTTTTCAAAAAATTAATTTAATTTCGAATTATTGCCACAGTCAAATTGCTTTCGCCAAGTTGCATTGCATCCAGCTCAATAAGGGCACTTTCCGAGGTGCACGATTAGGACATCGGTTTCTCGGTAAACATCTTTTATCCCATATATCTTGCTCCTCAACCACGACGACACTACTGTTTGCACAAGATTTTAGATAAACGCTTATCCGTCTGCTTGGCTACAACCGACATTTAAAAAACGCTTCATCAGCGAAACTGAACTTGCTTGCTTTCGTCTTTGGAGCAAAGCAGCCTCGGGTTGATATATTACAAATGCGAGCAAAGAATTGGAAGGCAAGGTACCAGGTAGTCTCAAAGGTAAAAATGCTGCTGTTTAAAAATGCAACCTCTATTTTATCGCAATTGGTGCAAGTGAAATAGAAGCCAATATCTCCAAGTACAGTTCTAATACATTCCTTGAAGTTGAAAGCTTTGAATGCTTTGAAATAACGACAGATGGAAACGAAAGTGAATTCTCTTTTTTTGAAATATTCTATGGTGATATCAAGGGCGGCTAAACTTAGTTTTACATTAAAAATTGTCTCAATTTCCAACTTGGTGCCATTGTAAGCATTTTGTCGTTTTAGGACAGCCTTCCAGCAGTTTTAAGCATTAATGTGGTTAGACCAGTAACGAATTCAAGAAGAGCAAATCAAAAAATAGACCCCTCCCCGAACAAACAGCGCGTCCCTTGAAGCGGCGCTTCTTTCATTGACTTTCAAGTTGGATCGCATGCAACGCGACAAATTTATTTGAAGACAGTTGGCGGCAGGCTGAGACCTGGTAGATGCTTCTTGTCTAGTCAAGTTAGTAGGCACAAAATAAACCGCAGCAACAGCAGCAAACGAACAAACAAGACAAACAGCAGCAAACAAGAAAACAAAAGAAACCAATCACGAAGCGTCAAAAGGCAAATAATATAATAGGATGCACCAGGAAAAGGACGAGTCAAGGTTACCAAACAACGGATTTAAAGCGCTCACTGCGCTTAAAAAATCGAGACAGTGCTGCAAAGATAACTATTCTTGGTTTAAATGATAATTCCGGATGGCCAAACAGGAGAATATGGATTAGTTTTATTAGTGAGAGTAGTGTGATGTGACTGATTATAGAGTTTTTCGTGGAGCAAGATAGTTTTAGCGTTATACGAAGTAAGTTGCGATGGTGTAAGGACAAACTGCACCGCAGGATAAGGTGTCCGAGCGTTTCCGTAGACCCACAGCTACACTGACGATAGGACATATTAATGTTTAAAAAACTGTGACCAACGCGAAACATGGAGCGTAATGAGGTAGCGCGATGGATTTGACCCGTGTAAGTGCCAAGTATTGCGTTTCGTGCCATGGTAAAAGTGGATAATGCGGTTTTTAAATGCTGCAAAACTTAGAAGATAATTTGATGTATTGTGGTAGGGAATTCCTTATTAAGGGAGCTTTGTAAAAAATGAATTTTGTACTAGCGAACGTTTGGAGAGGGGAAGCTGAAAATTATTGGCATGACGCAATGAAGAGGCCGAGATTTCTCCGAGGGTCAGCGGTAAAAACGAGTGGAGGACAGGAGAGGTAAGACCAGTTTTCATTTTATAAAGGAACAAGAGCGTATGGAGTCTCTCCTTTTAGATACAGTAGTAAAATGAAGTTGAGATCAGAGAGGACAGCTGCGTTACGTGATGTATAATTTGACAGCCTTTAAATATATGTGCACTAGGAGCAAGCTATCCGAAGTTGAGCAGTTGGCGAAAATCACATTTCCGTAGTCTAACGTTGGGAGAACGCAAGAAACATAAATTGCATAGAGGACCTTGCGTGGAATAAGGTGTGAAAGATTGTTGATGCGATTAAGTCTAAGGGTGATCTTTTGTTTAATCCACAAAATATCATGATGCAATGATAAGTTACGATGAAATATAAGACCTATGTATTTGTATGAATCAGTTTCACTGAGGTCTATACTGTTAAATGTAAGAAAAGGGTGAGAGATATGAGGTTTCGAAATGTTTTAAACAGGTTTTGCTGGATTAAAATTTACATTCCATAGATTTGACCAGTTGGACAAGGTATAAATATATATATTTTTTAATATAACAAATTGCAATGCGTACGTCACTACTGTGGCTTACAACTATTGAAATACTGATAGGTGCAAGTCTGAATCGTCGCAAAAGAATGAAAGCAGAGCCAAGCAGGCAGATTCCTCACAAGCTGACCACAAAGTTACAGCGTCTTTTGTTACAGTTGGACAAAGTGTACAAATCGCAAGTTAAAATCTGATGGAGATGAAGTGGACAATTAGAAGAGAATAATAAATTGTGTCGTCAGCCAACAATGAGATTGAAGATTCAATGGATGCGGCAATGCCGTTGACATACACTAAAAAACAATAAAGAACCAAGGACCGATCCCTGTGGTACCCCGCATTTCGTATAGCAGGTGTTTGAATAACTGTCATTGATTCTCGCTATTTGGCGCCTACCACTCAGGTAGGAAGACAAAAGAATAAGTAGAGATCCATCTATTCGTAACTGTTGCAATTTATAGATTAATCCAGAGTAAATTACTCGATCCAAAGGCTTTGGAAATATCCATAATGACGATACTTGAAGACAGGCCCCTGTCATAGGCAGTATAAAGTTGATGTATTGTTTCTAAGAGTGATGTGACTGTGGAATGTTTTTTACGGAAACCTGAATTACGTTGAGACAACAACTTATGACTCTCGATGTATGATTAAATGCGACGGTGAATAACTCGATCGAATATTTTAGACAAGGAGGGAAGGATAGCAGTAGGCCTGTTGTTTTCAACGTCAGAATAGGAATATTTTTTGTGGATAGGAACGACAGTGGCTAATTTCCAAGCGTTAGGGTATTGTGCAGTGGAGATAATAAAATTAAAGAGTAAATTCAGCGGTATAGTTAGGGGTTGACAACATAATCTAAGTAAGCGGTTTGGAAGGTTATGGAGACCTTTGGATTTGGAAGGATCGAGACGCTTTAGAACATGGAAAATATCTCACGTTTCGATGTATATTGGGGGATGCGCGCATCCGTTTTAGGAGCGAATGGGGGAAGCAATAAGTCGATATTCTGCAGGGTAGATACAGATGCAAAGAAATTGTTAGACATGTTGCTTTTGTCATCGTCTGACTGAAGGACAATGCCATTCTGTTTGCCTCTTAGGACTTGACTTGAACGACTTTAGAGGGCAAGGATACGATGGAGCCTCCAACATAAGAGGTCGCTCGTCTGGCGTTCAAGCACGATGACATCTGAATACCCCAAAGCTGTTTTTGTCATTCTTTGAACTTGGCTGTGCAAGACTGTTCAAAGGAAATATTGATGATGAGAAACGCACTGGATACCATTCAGGAGCTTTCCCACCTTATTCAGTTTTCTCGAAAACGAAGAGATTTGTTCGAAAGAATGAGACTCAGTTTTGACCTTGCTGGAGCTGCATTGCGTCCTTTGTGTCCAACGAGGTAGACTGCCAAAGCGACATCTTTCGAATCGGTTTTGCAGAATTACGAATCTTTGCTGGAAACTTTGCTTTCTATTGATGTTGGTAATCTTTATGCACAACGCGAGGAATTGCCGATTTCGGCTGCAAGCAGAGGGTGCTTCATCGCAGAAAACTTGGAAGCCGTGAAAAAGCCTTTTGGTAACAATCTGGATGCCTCAAGGTTGTCTAATCAGTTAGCTGTTCTGAATGATGCAGTATCAGGTGTCAGTGTAAAAATGATGGTCGTAGTTTCTAGCACTCTTGCATTTACTTCGAATTGCAACATTTCAATCTTTGTAAGTAAGAAAACTTCTGCAACTTACGTGAGTGCTGCCAGTTACAACTGCTTCTGCAGAGCGTTCTTTCTCATCCTTTCGTCGTTTGAAAACGTACCTCCGAACAACCATGAGTGCCAAAGACTGAATCACTGATTTTTTCTGTTCATGCAAACTATACAGAAAGTTTTAATGTGCAAAAGATAGCTTCAGAGTTTGTTTCAAAAAATCAGAAACGCCAAATTGCTTTTGGAAAAGTGTAACGTGTGTCTGATAACTTTTTGCCTTCTGATTACACGACTCTGCTACTTTGTGACAATGTTCAGTAAAAAATGATGATGGTTGAATTCATGGGTGGCGGAACCGGGGGGCCGCATGAGCCTAGGCCCTCCCACTATTTTCTTTTACTTCAAATTTCGAATTTTGCCTAAATAAGTTTGAGTAACACAATTAGGATTGGGTCTATTGTCAAAGTAAATCGTTTAAATTTCAGCAGAATTTTGGTAGCATCATTTGTAATACATTATTTGTCATTTGGTAGTGAAACTGGCAGGATTTCGTAAATGTTTGGCAGAATACCATGCACAATCTGATCACCCTTCTCGGGTTTGCTTACCGCATTGATGTTGTCGAACAGTGTTGCCAGATGGTGTAATACTAAACCATTTTTTACAAAGATGGTCTAATTTCATATGCATGTTTGTAGGAAAAATGTCGTGCCACTCCATCGAAAAATTCTTTTAATTTGGTTTAATTTCAAGCGTTTTAACACCATTCTAAATCGTAAAATTTTGCTGAATCTTATACGCAAAATCAAAAATTTGACAGATCAATTTCAACCGGTTTTTGTTTTTGCATTAGCAACACTAAATAGTTATATTTTATTTTTGCATTGCAACTTTACAACTTGCTACACAGTCTTATATCTTATACCCGAGTCTTCGATTACTATAGATATTGCAGAACGCGAGCTTGTTTGCTTTGTACATCTGTGCCACCACCCAGGTCCCAGTTCACCAAGTTGTTTCCTCGGGCTATTTTCATTCGGCGTAATCACTGTTCATATATTTTCGTTCCATGTCTGGCCTTTCGTGTCCATGTTGCAGGTGACATGAATAAAACAATATCATTCGTAGTAGATAGGCGTTATCTCGACTTCGTTCGCTCTTGCCTTACTCGGGCTCATCCCTTAGAGCCCGAGCTGCCCTATGCAGTCGAGTTATTTTCAAAAATAAAATTAATATCAGACTAAACTTTTTTTGAAGCAATGGATTTGTTTAGAACAATGGTGAGCAAACTGCGGCTGGCCAACCGCATCCGGTTCGCAAACATGTTTTGTGCGGCTCTTCTAGCTGAATGGCATTGGCTCAAATGATAGCGAGTTGTCGCTTAATATTTAAGGTTTGTGTCATTTATCAACGTGTTTACACGAAATCGTAAGGTTAGTTGCCAGGGCGTCTACGCGATTTGATGTAGTTTTTTATGTAAAACATTTTCTGTAAAACTTCCATGCTTTACCGAACTGTATTTTTATTAACACTACAAACTGATTTTGCAGCTCGCTGGTGTTTTTGGTTTTCTGCAAAAACTCTACCATTTAACAAGTTTGCCCACCCCTGATATAGATCACTGGATATGAAGTCCAATCCAGTGGACAGTTCCCATTTCGAGAATAATTTCCAACAAACTATAAATTGTCCAGTAACTTGGGCTAATATGAACGAGCGTAGTAAGCAGAGGACCAACTGGCGTTATCATTGCAATTTGACGAATGTTACTCAACAGTGGAGAAGTTATCATGAGAACTTCTCATTTACTGTTACGTAACCAACGTGAACAGAGCAAGGATAGTGCCAGCCAGAATGAAAGTAAATGGAAATTTCAGTGGCGCAATTCTCGAACGGTTGCTATCATTTAGCATAAATCGCGTGATGAGCCCGAGTGACGTTGTTGACCTGGAGTCACCCCTGTAACAGCCTAATTGAATTTCAGGTGGTTCACAGATACGTTTTCATAGTGGTGTAATTTTGTCCGGAATAGTGTAATTTTGACCTTAACGTGGTGTAGGAGCTGAAGGTAAATCTGACAACAAATCCCCTCTCACCTCTATCTGATGATGCAATATGAGGACGTTCCTTAGCTCTGTGCATGCTGTATTTGTACCTACTTGTGAAAGAAATCCGTGCAAGATTAAGAACAACTGGTTGCATTTATGTGCTCAAGTCAGTGTAGCGTAGGTAGATAGGGTGTATTTTAGATAGAGGACGTTGAGCGAGGGCTTATAAAACATTGCATAAAATTGCTTAAACATGCTGAAAAAAAGATAATGACGTCATATTTCAATGCTTGTGTCGTCACAGTTGCCATTTCAAACCACAAATTTTTTCTACATTTTTTTACTTGGACTTGTGCCTCCCACTTTGAAAAAGGTTCCGCCACCCATGTTGTCAACCTGTGGAATGCGTACCATCAACAGTACGTGAGGCATTTTGAGTGGTAAAGGAGCATTATCCGGACCATATGTGCAGTTTATTATCAGATACGACCATTGCTGTTGCAGCTGTCGCAAGTTACAAGGGCGTTAACATTATTGAATCACCCTAAAATTAAATGTCACCCACGGTTACTAAAGTTAAAAAGCTGTTGTTCCAGTGATGTAGTCGAGACCGTAACCTCCGAGATCGAGACTTGGTTAAAACTTTGTGACCGACACTTTGTTATAAAACTGATGCTAAGACCTGGATGTTCGAGACCGAAACTTGAGACAAGAAAAATGGTCGGCTTCCCCTAAATGTTTATAGGGTTTATTTATAGGGTCTTGCAGCCATATCGGTCTCTGGTAAGCCAATACACCGGAAAAATGCAGGAATATTGGTTGAAAAATGAAACAGGATCTCTGTGACATGGTGATGAAAAGTTATTTTTGAACCATGATGGTCCACAACACAGAAAAGACAAAAACTCGTCACGGAAATGCACCACAAGTCTTATTCATCGCTAGAACCACAACGATTAATTAATTGACAAAAGCTGGCTTTGTTTTTCTCCTTCACAAACTTGTATTTATTGTGTCACTTGTAGACTGATGTGCGCCGATACGACTAAATGTGCGCATTTCCTTATTAGAAAAGGAATCTTCGACTGGAAGCGCGCTCTTGGCGCCTGAGGAGCCACGAGCATTCAGTGGAACATAAAGATGCCACGATTACATTTAGTCGCAGATGTAATTAATCACTATGAAGAACTGATACAGAGCTAGCTAGTCTGGTCAATTAATGCGAATAATATTGCAAATCGCTTCTGCCTGCAACGTTTGGTTTCTGTCGTAAAATTTATTGTTGAGCGAGGACTGACGTTTAGAGTTGAAAACATTTGATCGCCCAGAAACTTTTTGCAAAAAGATTTTCAAAACTTTTTTCAAGCAACGTTTCAAAAAAAAGAAGACGCTATGCTTCTGGTGACCGGTTTTGCAACAGTTTCACAAATCGCTAATCATTGTCAAATATCATGTTGCAACATAAAGTTTTGTTACACTTGAGTTAACAAATGTGACGTCACAAGATTACGTCATAAATATTAATGATCCGTGGAAATACCAGTGACTTCATCGATCATCCCCTTCCTAAAGATTCTCTATCCGCACATGGGGCCTCCCACCACGCGTGGGCCCCAGCCCCCCACCATCTAAATCCGGCGCTGTCAACACGTGATCAAGTTTAGAAACTGTAGTCGGCGTACTTTCTCTGATCTTGCTTTGGTCTTTTTCGTCATTTCACTTGTAAGCTTTTGCTTACAAATTTGCTGGACTGAAGAGAGTGAAATCGATATCCTAGCAAAGCAAATTGCGATCAAATTCGGCTGCGTCACCCTTGTGGTGTCGTGGTGCTGAACCTAGTAAGGTGGTTTAATTCCAAGAAAGCAGAGTATCTTGGTTCAAATACCAATCCATGCAGGGTTCACTCGCAGTATAGTTTTAGAGTGTCCAAATCCAAACTTGTGCGAACTGCGACGAATGACCCGTGACGTCGCATGGACGTTGCTCTTGACCGACATTTCGCGGCGCGAACTTTGCCCGCGATCTTTCGCGCCCGTCAAGTGCGTAGGTAATGTATACAGAAGCAACAGAAAAGAACACCTTCTGTGTAAACTATACTGCCTTTTGACAATTCTCTCTTCGGCCTGTCAGCTTTCGAATTGTGGTTCGTGTACTTCTTGAAATCAATTTGATTTTATAATTTGAATTAATCAAAGCAGACAGCTTGGATTGGTGGTGATATTTCGCAAGGCCGGTTGGCCTTGCGCTGATAGCGTCATGAAATTTCGTAATTTAAATAGCTGCAGTATAAGTGAAGTTTTGTAATTCATACGCCAGAACAATAAAGTCCAACGATAAGTCTTTCATCGCGCAAGTTGGCAATATCTGCTAATATTTAAAGTTTCTGGACTGATCACAAAATCAAGCCAGCCATCATTCATCAGCTTTTTCCTTTCAATGCTCACATACGAGACGAAGGGTTCTTCAACATCTTTTGTGTAGAAAAGTTCAATAACAGGATATACTGTAACAGGATACAAGTTTTCGGCTGTTTTACGATTTTTCGATAGATAGCTGGGAAAGTTAGGCTTTTGCAGTTAAGTGTGTTTACTTTTCAATTAAGACGTAATTATTCTACAAAAATAAGTTAATGATAATTGTTTTCCTGAGCAGTGCTTTCAAAGGTGTTCTGAGTGACCGAAACGGTTTCTCAAAATAGAGTAGAACCTCACCATAAACACCACCAAAATCCACTAAAACATCGCTTTATGACTGTCTCGGTATTTAGATGAAATAGTAGCAGTCTCGCAAAATGTATTTGCGATCAACAAGGTCAAACCTTCAAAAACCCTATTCCTGATGTCATACAAAGGCGCACTCGCAAATAAAACCATGGGCACTTGGGGCGGCGTGTTTTCTAAATGATGTTTTTTCAGATTGTTAATAGGGTTTATAGGTAATACACCCCTGCGTGGTTCCCTTGTTCAAGCGATCAGGCACCGTTTTGTCTCATCGACTTGTGGTCACATTTCTCATGCGGTTATTCTCAGAGAGCATTTAGAGTTTACTCTTCTATCCCGGGCATTGTCGGAAAGTCGGAAGAATTAAAAAAAATTAATTATCGGTATCTGGCTTGTACTTATCAAAACTCGAAAAGAAATTATAAAATTTAAAAGTTTTTCTGCTCTTCCTAAACATTTACTGACATGCTACGTTTACGGAATGCTGTGCGAGCCCCATACCAATGCGATCCTATCCCGGTTTTTGTTTTTTATTACGATAGCGATGCATGAAATCAGAATCGTTGCATTCTTCACCATTATTTTTGAAGACATGATGCATCAAAATTCTTAATGTTCTTTAAAACAAAAAAAGAAATACGGTAGTTGTAATGAGTGCACAGCACACAACAATGCGAACAACGCATTCAGACTAAAGCATGAAGGACATGAATCGTTTGTCACTTGTAATTAGTTTAAATCTTGCTACCTAATCCAAAACGCCAGACCAGTAGACTGCGGTGAGGCAGCTGCCTGGACAACCTGTTTCATTTCGATGTCCTGACGTTTCGCAATAATGGATCTCACTGATAACTTCGCATGAGCTCGCATGGACTCAGACGCAAACAATCAAAAAGTGGACGCGCTTTGAAAAATCGCTTCTTCAGATCAGGATTTTTGCCAGGAGACGATTCGTGCCACAAGCGGCTCAAAATAAGAAAAACGTGGGTGGCTTGTTGGGCCTGACTTTTCCTACCGATCTCTTTGCAGGATTAAGTTCAGATGGTAGTTAATGAATAAATAATTGGGAGAGAAAATGAAGTAAACGGTGTTTGCGTAAAAAGTGTAAAATATTAGTATTTTAGGCAAATTTTATGTTATGATCTACTGACCTCTTTTAAGAGCGCCTTTACAAAAAGGGTTTTTTTTCAACGTAATTAGCACGTTATGTTTTCATCGAAAAAAGAAGCTAATAAACTTTTGTCGAAATTTTTCATACCATAAAAGCGATAGAATTCACAGAAATGGTGGGTATTTAACGTGTAGCAAAGTTGATAAATTTTAATTTTTACTAAAGTTACGAAAATAAGTTGGTTGCTTTCCTACCTTTCGCAAAATTATAGCCAAACACCGAATCTACAACAAACAACAAATCTGTTTAAATTGTGAAGAAAATGATAAATGTTAATTCTGTAATGAAAAAAGCTTTTTGCAACATTTTGGTTAAAAAGACGAGGTAATAGAAAACATGCTTATACGATGTAAGGTGTTGGGAAAACAATTACAACCAGAAACATAAATCTTGAAAGTGGTTGCTAACTCTGCTTCGAGTGCTGTACGAAAACTTTAAAATCTCACTGCAATTACGTTTGAAGGCATAGTGCATATGCCTCTTTGTAAGGCTTTTAATGCTATAAAACCGTTAAGACTAACATCTCGTAAACTTTAAAGATGCTTCTGCGCAATTGCAGTGAGATTATAAAAGTCAACATTTTCTTCGAATTCGCGTAGGCTATACGTGCTTAGGCTTGCTAGAACATGTAGCGGTTGAAAAAGAACACCACGTAAGACAAACATTTCATAAACTGCTTCTGGTTTGCCTTCATAAATTAAAATTTTCTTTCAAACTGGCGCATGCGTGTTATACTTGCTAGTACAGGGAGTGGTTGAAAAGAACACCACGTAATAATAACACCTCGTAAACTTCAAAGATGGTTTTGTTTTGCCTTCACAAAGAGTTAAAATTTTCTTCCAACTTGGCGTGTGCGTGTTAGGCTTGCTAGGACAGGGAGTGGTTGAAAAAGAATACCATACTCTATGCAAAAGTACTCAAAAGAAGTGAATGTGGCAGATAAATTACCATATCCTGGAACCTTTTGGTGCATGTGTAGTTGTGCATGGTCCAGCAAGGTCAAAAAGGGTAAGGTCACACTTTTCCTCTTTTGATGGTTGCAGTTGCTTTGCAAATTGTGGACGAGAACAGGTTTAAATCTGGACAACCATAACTTGAATGTGATCACTGCGACAGACTGCGCAAGCATGAGATCTACTTTTCAGAAAAAGTTAGAATTTGTTTCAAGCGTAACGCTGTATACAATATCTAACCAAAACCGAAGATGTTAACCACAATGATGTGTCTTTGCAATAGACTAGTTTATGGTCACTCTAAAAGTTATAACGGTCGCGAGGAAATCTCTGAAAGTGCCAGTTTTTAAAGCTACACTGGGTCTCATTTCTCGCACATGAGACTTGAAGGAAATTTAAAATAATTTAAATAAAAATGAAATCAGTATGAGACATTTTTGTAAAGCTCCGCTATAGAATGCTGCAGAATTTGAAAATATGTGAAAACAACAAAAGTTTGATGCTGATGAGCTAACAGTTTTGATTGAATCGGACATGCATCTGTCAGGTTGTTCAGATTTTTCGTGTTATAAGGTTTACTGCGTTGGATATCAGATATCACTCACCACAGTTTCGAGTAGTCGTCACCTAAATTGGTGGTGGTGCTGATCGCGCTTGCAAAATAAACTTTTTGTCAAAAAGTTCCACTTGNAAATGTTCGTCGAAGTTGTAAGTTGGCACTTACAGACGTAGTACCTCCGAAACTTTTTGAAATGTTTTTCCTCTTTTTCCCTTCCTCTTTCACCATGCTGGCCAGGTTTCGCAATTTTGAAAACGAAGTTAGAGGGAACAAGCTTGCTTGCAGCAGTTAAGATTCTGAAAGCTTTTCAAAACTTTTTCCCCTTTTCCTTGCAACTACTATGATGGTCATGAAATTAAAATAAATAATGTAAGGTTGAAATTTAAACAAAAAATGGCATTATACAACAAATTAAAAACATTTCATTAGGCCTATGCTAAATTTTATAGTCTGTTTGCGTAACTTGTATTAGATGAAAGGGTTTAAGACAGAATAAAGATTTGCATGGATTTTTCTTTTAGTTTGGGTAATGAGGTTGTTGATGTTTAGCAATAACTCCTTCCTTATTCTTATTTGGAGGCTACGTCGTTCCAAAATTGCTATTACTTGGAGAAAGAGGATGTCAAACTGAATGAAGACGTGGTGTAATGATCGCAAGTTTTCATTCTGTTGCTTACTACATATTTTTTACGTTGCGTTTGAGTCAAAAATTACAATAACATTGAGAATGACTTCAGCAGTAAGTTCATCGGGTTCCTTGCATTTTAAATCTGGAAAGGCTCGTAATAACCCTTGCTCTGCAAAGTTACCCATGTTTATGCGATACTTCCACAGATTCCTACTACATTGTGGGAGAAAAACAGAATGCATGGGATGAAGTGGGAAAACAGTGTGTTTTGTCAAAGTGACTTTTCATGACACACCTTGTCGTTACAAACAGAAAATACTGGGTGTTGCGATTATGATTAGCCTACGAAGGCTACAGTAACTGCCATCGCGGGCCAAGTGTGTAATGAAATGAAACAGAATGCGAATTGGCACCACTTATCGAAATAGCCAGGCTTGTCCGTGGGAATGGGATTCCTATGGGAATCCCATGGGAAACGTCCCATGGGATGGGATGGGACAGCACACATTTGTATTTCCCATGAAACTCAGAAATAGAATGAGAGTGTCAGAATGTTACTGTATTGTCATACTTAGACAATACTTCTGAATTTTAAAGCCAATAAATTTTGTCATTTTGCATGTTTCTTTGTACATGTAGTCCTATAAACCTAAACTTTCACAAATGTAATAATTTTAAATTGAATTATATTCCATATTAATATTACAATAATGTAATGGGAACCCCATGGAATGGAACAGGCATAAATTGCTATGGGATGGGAACGGGACCGATAAACATGTCCCATGGACAACCCTGGAAATAGCAACAAGCGTGTGAGGCTGGAAATCACCGCCCTTAGAAATGCACTCTAGCCTTCAAGTTATGCACTCCAACGCTAGCCTTCAAGTTATTATCATCAATGCGTTTGATCAAAGCACAACGCTTTTGTCAACTCAGAACATCGTTGCCATGCACCTTCACGCATGAACGACCGCACTACCACTCAAAGCAAGCTGTGCTCAAATGGAAACAGTCTTTCTTCTTGTGGGTGTTGAATCGTGCTTTTCTATGTAACAGTGGAAATCAGCCTTGAAAACAACGTCGTTTTTCATCAAGAAAGAAAAAAAAACTGTTCAAACTGCGTTCAGCTAATTAGCCTCCACCAAGCTGACGCAGCTGAATCTATCAGCAAATTGTTAAATAAGAAACAATTTTCATGTAAACCGAAGCAACCTGAGTCCTGAACTCATATTAAAATAGTTTCTTTTAGATTCTGTTTGAATAAGATGTCAGGGCTGAGGACCTCTTTGAAAAAGATCTCAGGACTGAGGATGTGCAGTGCGCGTTACATATAAATAATCTCACTTCTTCGAGTCGAGAAGCGGCCTCCATGTGAGTCAGTGCTTTGAACAATTGTTTGCCGTTTCCAGACGGTAACGAGTTGACGAACCGAGTAAGGTGCAAAGACGGTTCATTGCCTCCCATTTGCGGATAAAGTAATCATAGAAGGAAAATTTCAAAAGCCTGTAGAACATACCTATATATAAAAATTTTTCGTTCTTCTGCTGCGCGAATAAACTTATAAAACAAGCAAGAAGTGTATCTCCACAGCAGGCAGTGTTTTTTGTTGTGCGTGGGGGATTGCTGCTCTTCTCCACCATTGTTATTGCAGGGGCAGGGAAGAGAAATGCCTTAATACAGGGTGTTTCACAATTGTTGAAACAAAGCGGCAGCTTCTAAAACCTTTATCGATGACCTTATTCATTTTTCTCTTTCCAGATTGTCATAG
>JGI24158J21664_10004448_pt1 | contig 18064 bp, 13 predicted proteins | sample Ectturendosymbi3_FD_21664 | JGI IMG/M metagenome (IMG submission 21664)
AGTGAACTATCGCCGAACACACTCTTAAACATGCGTAGTGGATGGAGGGTCTGCAAAAGTGGTGAGGTGGTTTCTGGACGCAGACGACAGCCCGAATTCCCACCAAAACATAATTATTACTTTTTGGCCCATTTACGGTGTTCCTTGAAATTTGCATGCAAATATATTCCGTGGAATTTTCATTCAGTCGACAAATTAACAAGCAAAAAGTATGCGAAAACAATTAATATCCTTTGCGCAGGTAATAGAGTTTTGTAAAATATCAAGCGCAAGAGGGGGGTTTTAACCCCAACCCCCTTGCGTACGCCCTTGCTTTCTCATATCTAAATTTTTTTCGTGGTGATTTTACTGCAATGTCTCATAATGATCCCCACGAAAAATTGTAAGTAAAAATGTGTAGCAAGCTGAAAAATTTTCCAAGGCACTCTGTTGCGTTATAACGTTTCACGTATTGGACATGACACGCAGAGGGTAAAACAGGTCGCGTTTCACAGGCAGGTTGTCGCCCCGAACTTCAGTTCCACGTTGCTGTCAAATTAGTTGACTGATGTTATCGTACAGCAATAAAATGATTGGGAAAGCTTTCACACGATCGGCAACGCACCTCTTTTAAACACATATATTCAACCAAATTGAAATAGGGGTAGCCAGGGCAGTTGTGAGCAATTTGTGAGAGCTAATAGTTGCATGCACCGTTTTTGCCTATGCTGTCTGTTGTCATGGCGTGAGCACACACACAGCTAGAGTGAAATCCTTCCAATCAGCAGGCTACACGTAAGCTACGCTAATCGCGCAAGCAGCATCACGTAAGCGTTCGAACGAACATCTCACCTTAACTACGCACGCCACACAAATCACAATCACAACAAAGAAGAGTCCCATGAACACTGCCATGCGAATGTTTTCATCCGACGAGTTGTCCTGAAACGCAAAGTTGTCATTATAGCGGTTTCGAAGCACGTTTACCTTGTCGCGCAAAGCGGGAAAGTCATCGGATGTTTAGCAAAACAAGGCTGATATCCATGTTTACGACTACCGGTATCTCTCCAACAGCACGCGCGTGCTGCAGGTTCATATCAGAAATTATTGCGAAACACTTCGACCTCTGGCGCCGAGATCTTCCTTGTGCTTGGAAACTTTGCTGACTTTGGTCAAACCGGGAATTGGCGTTTGCGAACAAATTTGCTCTTTTGAAAACAAAAAAGACACTGTTTATTGTTTCGGTGAATTCACACCTACTGTACCTCATCGCATTCTTGTTTACCACGGGCAAACATTATCTGCACCAAGGCTAAAATCATATGCAAAAGACCAACGTACCGGTGCTGCTTTGACCAACAGCAACAAGTAACACCGTTAAGTGGAAATCTTTTTCTTTACCTCTTAGCAATTTCTTACTAATTCTTAAATTCCTCTCTTGTCCGTTTCACTGAATTCGGACATTTACAGCAAATACTTCGCTTCCGTTCTTTTGGTGCAGGTAGATCAAAACTATTAACAGCAAGCTCATTTCTGAGCCACATTTAAACAAATAACGAGGTCACACGTTTTCCTTAAGACTTTTTATCCACAAATCATCTTCCTCCTCCTCACTTCAGCTTGCCATAGCTAAACTTTATGCAGTTAGCGGTCACGAAATTCATTCACTTATCTGGTCCACGCAAAACAAAACTGTTTCACAATTCAATCCAACTGCGCACTCTTGCTCGTAACAACTCCGTAATTCTGACTGCATACTTACTTCTCATACCTTAACTGAGATTTTGTATGGTCGACGTGTCAAAACGGTATTGATTTTAGGGTTGCCAGATGGCCGGTATTTTACTACTAATTTTAGCAGAGGCCGGTATTTTGATAATCAGTGCCCGAAGCCGGTATTTTGAAAATAGATAATATGCCGTAACTTTGAAAAGAACAAACGCCAAATCTCTCAAATTATAATGACTCTAGTAGTGAATCTTGTCAGTTCCTTCAGAGAAGTTTATATGCTGCTGTTGACGCAATCCTTGGCGCGATTGTCACGTCACACACACACCGAAATGTAATGAGCCAGCCAAAATACGGGCAAATTTATTGTGGCTTTGCAATACTCATTGTCTCTGTTTTCCCTGTGCCGCTTACGAATTACGACACAGCATCGACAAACTTTGCGGACAACGCAACTATCCTAGAACAGCTATGTCCAACCCGCGGCCCGCATGAGGCCCAGTCGCAGGTTTTGTGCGGCCCAATTTAGGTTTTGGCTGTAGTGAAAGTATTCTATATACTGACAACTTGTCCATATTTTGGTTATTTAAAATTTAACATTTTTGTTGCAGGTGGTCCTCAGTGCCACTTCATGAAGTCTGCCACCATTGCAGTTAGGATTCGCGTTTTCAGGACATTAGCTTTAACTAAATTTAGTTTGCTAAGATCAAAGTAAGGGCATTCAGTGTGCGGCCCTGGCTAAGATAGTGACATGATTTTTGGCTCAGTAAGGCATTTGCGTTGGACATAGCTGTCCTAGAATCGTGCTTTGCATTTTGTAAAGTTTACATTGAAATCGAGTTTATCTTCCTATAGCTGAAAAGCATCAAATCCTTTGACAGTAATTTTGCTTGATGTAGTTTAATCAACTCATTTTTTGTTGAGTGGTGTTCGCATCGAAGCAAAAACTCGAACAAAAAACAAACTGAAATCCGAGAATTTCCGATGCAATATACGTTTCAACAAGGGTGCCAAGCAACCTGTAGCTTTTAAACACAACATCACGCAGGTCGTGCACAAGTACGATCGTTCAACTTAATGCTAACAACTTACGGTTCGTGTACCGGTATCCGGTTTCTTCTGTATTCGGGCTCTGGCAAGTTGCTTGTCTTGCACGATGTTCATGAGTTGTACTGCGTGCATACCTTGGATGTAGATTATGGGACGATCATCTGCCGTCGGTCTAATAGTGTGTAACTGGGGAAATAAGTCACTGTGTTTTTTTCAGGATTGTTAGCAGTACTTCTTTTATTGACCAGAAATAGTCTTGGTAGACTTTTCTCAGAAGGGCCACCACATAACTAGCGTACGTTCAGGAAGTTTTTGACACGGAGAAGTTTATTTGGAGTAGATGTGACTGTATGTACAGTACACATAGTAAATGAATTTGTGGCAATAGTTTGGTATGTATTTTAACTGGAAAATAAAGGATAGTGAACGAAATAAATAAGCTAACACTTCGCTTCCTCACCTCACCTTGCCAACAGGTACTAATGTTGGAGAAGCCGTTATTCGTTGGCCACTTGCTCATTTCGCCACTGAAAGCGAACATTAACAAGCAAGCGAAATTAAAAGGATAGAAAAAGAGTCAGCTCCTGGTACTTGCTGGGTTGAACCACGAGATGGAGATAGCCTTAAAGCCTAGCCCTAAGCCTTAAGGCCTTGCTAAAGCATTCGGAGCGGAAATGGTATGATTGCGTAGAACCAGTGCCAAATGAGGCTTTTAGGGGCCCTGAGGCACAATTTTTCGATGGCCCCCATCTTTTCAATAAAAACCAATGTCGCATGGTGTCCCTATAATACTCGCGTTCATCACGCGAAATAACACACTCTGCAACATCAAGTGAATAGGGTAGATATGTAATGCGGAAATGAAGACGTTTGTCCTACCATAAAATCAGGAATGCGAAAAAGTTCTGTTTTTCCCACCATGTTAGACACTCAAACCATAATACTACTTTTCGCGCTTTTTGCAAGCAAATTCATGTATTAGCTTGTCAAAGTTGTTTTCCGTAATAGTTCGCTTTCAATACTCATCAGTGACAAATGATTTAAACGTTGTTGGTGATTGTGAAACGTTAACATTGGCATCGCTTTCAATTACAGCTACACCGATTTGATAGCTGGACTTTGACGTTATTTTGGCTGCGTTATACCGCACTCATTCTTATCGAATGATGGCTTCTGAGTTCTTACGTTTAATGTTAGAGATAAAGCTTGTCTCACACCCATATGTCAGTAGACATGGCATCTTTTTCTTAATTTGCTTATCGCGTTTTTCTTGCTCTGCCCTGAGTTTCCTTTTAGCCGCTCCACTTTGTATTTCCGCTGCGTTTGGCCCGAATTTATGGTATCCGTAACCTTAGGTACGAGGCACACTGTTTTCTCACAACACTCAAGGACGACAACCTTCACAACGAAAAAACTTTAAATCGATTTATTTAAATTTTATTATTAAAATCTATATTATTTCGTGACACAGAGTTTCTCGCGACCCACTATTTGCGGACCCCTGGTATGTTGCATTGAACGTTGGGCAACAAATCATGGTGCGCAAGCAGGCTTAACTGTATTGAATGCCAGCTTTCATGTTGGGGGCCTCTTCACTGCATGGGCCTTGAGGCCTGTGCCTCACGGGCCTCATAGCTAATATGGCACTGCGTAGAACCAACAAGCTACAGCAATTAACATCAAAAAAGTAGAAACACCATTTTCGCACTTTGCGAGCTGCTGGCAACGTTAACAGTGTCTTACGTTAAACTTTCTGTTGGGCAGCCAAAAACACATGTTGTCGCTGCATTTCACTTCCAGTGCCTCTTACCTCCCATCGCGCGTCAGGGTAGTTGGTCACGTCAAATATCACAGCAGTGGCTCCTTTTTCCAACGCTCTTTTGGCCTGAAATTATTGTCATTGCTTTATGGACGGCAACCAGTGCACCACCGTATTGAAATGATAACGCGTCGACAACAGCATAAAATGATTTTCAATTTACATTGCAAGCAGTTGTTATTATAACTTGACACAAATACAACTGCCATATTGCAGTCCACTGTCACATCAATTCCTACAAGAACCGAGTAAAATGGCGAAAACGCATTGAAAAACACAAAAACCTTCTACCTACTGTATTTCTAATGCTCCGCAAGCGATTCGACTGTGGAGTTCAACCGAAAGTAATTAAAACAGTTAAAGTATACGAAAGAATACTTCTCAACGACATGCTCAAATATAGTTGTTTTCAAGGCTACCGCTGCGCTAAACATCCTGATTTGTGATCTGGTCTGATCAACACAAAATTGGGCCCGATGCTGCAGTACCCAAACGGCCAGTTCTTCTTGGTATTGGTGCATGTTTATTCGACACTCACTGACACTATGCTATAACTGTGGAGGTTACAGCTACGCAAGCAATTATAAAATCATTTAATTTGAAATCGTCTGTTTTCATCTGGGCGTATTCTAGGAATGGGCCCAACGTTGCAACATCAACAACACCCACCTTAAATACGGCCCTGCCTGTTGCTCATATTTTTTCAACTGGTCGTGACACTGGGGATTATTTTGTGTCACTTACAGTTCTTTTGGTATTGGCGCGATTACGACTAGTACCAGTGGTTGGAGAGAAAATCTAACGTCTAGAAGCGCTTACCATCATCAATTTTTTCTTTTCGATGTTTTGATAATTTTGAAGCGCAGTCGCTTCCGTTGTTAGCTTAAAGAGGGCTATCACGCTCATTATGTGTGTTTCACCTGGCTAGGGATGCGACATGAAACCTGCATCACATGGGGTGCAAAGTGGTTGCAAAAATATATTCTGAAATTCGAAACTTTAGAACTGCTATCGGTTGATTAGAAAAACTCGCAGAAAAACAAAACGCAATTAGGTCCGTGCGTACGGAGCAACAAAAATAATTTAACTATTTGGTGAGTGGAGAGTCATGGGCGTCGGAAGGGAGGGCCTTGCTCCCACCTGGATTTTGAAATTTTCAGCAAAAAAGGTTGCTTTCTTAGTTTCGAGTGGGAAAAATCAAATTTCACCAGTTTCGGCCCCCCCTGAAGAAATTTAGAAAAAAAAACCTAGTTCCCCCACTGGAAAAAATACTTCCGACGCCCATGTGGAGAATGCAGCTAATTCGGCAAAGGTTAACAATGGAGACATACATGCCCTCTCCAGAATCTCAAATATGATATGCAGAGCAATTTTAACTGTTCGTGTAAACGACAATTTTTGTTCATTTGTTTTTCTAAGTTTTGTCATTTTCTGCCGGCCTGGAAAAAATCTCTTGCAGACAATGTTAGTCGGCAATGTGGCAACATAGTTAATTACACAACTTTTAATAACAGTCATGATCAGTAGGACCAACATCCGAACCGAACAAAACAAACACTCAGCGACTAGTTTAATCGTTCACGACGTTGAACAGTTCCAGTACTTTTTTCAAAACGGAGAAACAAGCAGCGGGCTCGACGCTAGGATCTTCTAATTGCACCACTCCGACCCATCCATATTTAAACAAATCATCATCAGACGAATCATCGCACAAACTCTGCGGATGAATCTGCAGAACAACGAAACTGTGCTGAGAAACGTACTCATCAAGAGGAAAATGTGTTTTGAAAAATACGACTGCAACTTTTCCCACGTTTACCCAAGGTCGCCTGTCTCAATATACGGCCTTGGTTTGCCCTATTTCGCGTCACATCACGGACAATATGTCGTCCATTTCGGTGCGAAATTTGCGAAAGCGAAAGATTGGAAATTCTTGGCGTAACTAACCACATTCCGCAAAGCACGGGAGCCGTTCCTACTGACATCAACTATGCCAATTCGGTTGCAGATACGGTTTGCGTTTGAATCTGCTCGTGACGTACTAATAATAACTAACATAGGATTACCATATATCGACCTTTGAGGACATGCTCTTTTTTAATAAGTAAGACGACCCCCGGGAGCGCTAAAAATACCAAAATATCGTTTTCCCTTCGAAAAGTTTTCTTGAATACAAGCTGCGGTTTTGGCGTCATTTTGAATGGCTGACGTTCTGGAACGGGCCGTGTTTAAGAAACTACGCCTGCGTGCTGATCAGACCACCTTGTTCGACGGTTATGGTGGATGTGTCGTGGACTTGTTATGTTGTGAATATCATAATAACGTGTTTTGTGAAAATTGCTTGTTAGACCTTTGTTAACTTACGTGTGGCAGGACCTCCACGAGAGCGTATCATTGCTTTGAGATAATTCAAAGCGAGCCCAGGTAAGGGTTAAAGTCATTGAGTTGCCAAATCACCAGTAAACCACACGCCCCATCCCTTAGGACAGGGGTATCCAACCTTTCTCTGACATTGTATCCCTTCAGTATTTCGACAAACAAGTATGTACCCCTAAAATTTCTTATGACAAAAAGGCTGAGTGAAATAACAAAAATTTTAATAAATCGTTTAGATTTTTTATAAATATACAGGTAGACCCGTTTGTATTAATTTTGTGTGGCTTGTATTCGAAAACTTTTGAATATTAATAAATGTACCCCTTAAGATAGGTAAAAGTACCCCTAGGGGTACCTAGGGGTACATGTACCCCAGGTTGCGAACCCCTGCCCTAGGATGTCCCAAAGAAAGGTGTGAATAGTACGTTGGGACGAAGTTCAGATGCAGGGTCTGCCAGGGAGGAAAAATTTTTCCCACCTGCTAATCGGTTCTTCATGCATAGACTTGACTGCGTTGTATGGATTAAGAGCTCGATCTCCCTTAAAACAATACGAACCCCTGTTAGGGGTCACCACTTCAGACCAGAGTGGAACCTGAAACAGCCGTTGGCTAAGGAGCATTCCAGTTTTCTCAAAACTTCCGTGTTACAGCCCCATCATCGGTTGCAGTTCAAAGTCATGCACAGAATCGGATAAAGTGGATACTAAACAGTAGCATCTTATGTTACCTTTCTACTCTTGTTTTCTATTCACTCTTAGATTTAGTGTTTCCGCATAACATGATAGCGATTGAAACTTTTTACGTTACACAGCTGTATGTTTGCGTATGTGCAGCGTTGCGTTTCTGAAAGATATACCTTGTATGTAGAAAATGTTTCTGGCTTATTCATGTTCTTTATGTTGGTCCCTGAACGTTCTTACGGTTAGATAAAAAATGCAGCCCGTGTGCGGCTTGTCTCGTTAGTGGTAGTATTTAACAGCTTCTCACTAGACCACGACTCCTCAACCGGTCCCCACGGAGGGCCACGTGGCGTGTTTTGGGGGTCACGAGCAGGTATCTGCTTATAGCCTTGTTCCTTTTAGCAGGGGCTTGTTTCTTTTAGCGTGGGGCCACGAACCACGAAAGGTTGAGAAACACTGCACTGGTCTAAAAAAAGTGTCTTCCCTTTGGGTGAAGAAAATATGCCAGCCTCAACGAATGACTGCGCTTTAATGCTCAAAGGTTGATGTGTTAGACGCGACCATTTGGTCGAATTCGCATGCTTTAAGCAGTTGCACCTTTTTCCTTCTTGTATTTAGATAAATACATTTTACAAATTACAATTAAACCTGTTTCTGTTTTGGCTGTAACTTCTCTCTGAGTGTCAAATGCCGTATTGTTTAACCGATCAGTTCAGCTATAGTCAATTTTAAACCGAAAATAATTACGTACAGGTACTCCTTAAAAACGTGACTCCGTCCGCGGATTTAGCTTTGCTAAATACTACGAGGTTTTGGTAAACCTTATGTAAATGAACCTTTATGCATGCATGTCTATCGCATTACTTCTAAAAACAAGTTCCACCTTCAACAGGCGTAGCCAGGGGGCCATGGCCCCCTCTCAAATTTTTAGCATGTATAGTAATTTTGTGCTTTGAGAGGCGGTATCCCAAACAAAATAGTGTTGTTCGCTTAAAATCAAACATTTTGTCCTCCCCAATTTTTTTCCCTCCCAAAATTTTGGTCTGGCTACGCCACTGCCACCTCCAAAATAAAGCAAAAATTACCGTACATTTCCGGGAAAAAAGCTTTGAAAACATAAGGCGAAACCTTGCAAGCTTTTTTTTCTTCAGCAGAAAAATACGGTTTAAGAAAACCGCGGAATACTCCCTTGCATTTCTTTATCTGAGGAAAAGCGAATTTGTAGCGTTTGACTTAGGACGCAAAGTGCGGTGCTGTACGTTTTTGCAAAAAAATTTCGAATATAAGCACTCATACCACTGCACATATATTACAGCATTACATGCAACCCACATAGCTTTTACATTTTGCTTGAGATAAATCAGACAAATGATTCGGCTACTAGTACAGGGCAGTTAAAGTCACTACAGGCAGTATGATTTGGGGTCTATAATTCATAGGCATCCCCAAACGCGAATAATAAGCCGAGATCATCGCAGCACCAGCTCTAAATTAGGTCTAAGCGCTAAAAGGTACAATTCACATCTTTTTTCAGTCACCGCCAACATTAATGCTATATGTACCTAGTTTTTCTCATCCTGTGTTGAAATTCATCTTGATCTGTGCAAAATTAACTTATTTTCCACTGAAACCTACAGAAGCCTTTATTCCTATCATTTACATGGAACAATAAATGGAAGTTGGAGTTTCTATACCTTGTTACCAGAACAAAAAATAAATACCACCAATCCACCATACATTTACACCTCTTCCACCGGAATAGGAAAAGTTCGAAAGAGTATTTTTGGTTTACTTGTAGGGAGATCTTAAAAATTAAGAGATTCTTTTCTTAAGAGTTCTCGCAATTTTCCAATTAAACATAAATGTATCTACTGTAAATTAAAAAGTTTTTTAATTTAACTTCAAAAAATGTAAACAAACTTTTCTTAGAAACGTATGCGTAAAATCTAGGTTAACTTGTAGAAACCAAATTTAGCAACGAAACTTGTGCAGCATACGCGTGTATGTGAGCGAAGTCGCAAAAAAAGTCAAATTTGCTCAACGTTTTAAATGTGTTTCATTTTCGTTTTCATTTATAGTTTTCAACGTTAACTCATTTTTTGTGTCGTCTGAAAATGTCTGCGTGTTCCGAACAGGGGCGTAACGAGGGGGAGCAAGGGGGGCACAATTCCCCGGGCGGAGAATCACTATGGGGACGTTAAATTACTGCGGGTGGCGCCGAAAAGTCCCAAAAATTTTACATGTCCATTCTTCAAGACAGTATATTTACTTCCGAAAGATCTCAGGTTCGAACATGGGGGCGCCAAACTTGTTTTTTGCCCCGGGCGCCATCTAACCTCGATACGCCCTTGGTCCGAAAACACTTGGACGCGTGCATTGAGTCAAGTTCCTCGTTACTGTTTAAACTGCAGTTGCTTTTAAAAGTTTCACAAAACTTCACGTAAAACTTTTAATCATTTTGGTGGTTACCAGATCACTGGAGATGGTCAGAAGCTTTGTGTTGAAACGTGTGGAATTATGGATGCAATTTCCAGTCATAGCATTCAATCAATCCAAAACCATACGAAATGAATTTTAAACAAGTTTCTGCTATTGTTTTTTATGGCTACTACGACTTGCATCCGCGAATTGTCACCATTGCCAGTACACAGAAGGAAGAAGCATCTTCGTTTTACGCCGTATATAACTTTAACTACGTTCAAACAAGAAGCGTAGTTGCATTTTAAGCAAGGGGGGTCAGCTGTTGTTATATTTCCGCCATTTAGAATATGCACAACATGACACTTGTAATCTCTTAAAAACCATTATTGGGTTAAACACACATAACGTGTCATGCTGTTGTTTTTACTCTTGTCTTGCGGTTCGTTGTCAGTTATGTGAAAAAATAAGAGAAAGACCTATTTTTGTTTGGATCGCATGTAATGCCACGATTTATTTCTGTGACGAAGAATTGTCAAGCATTACGCGATGTTCCTCTGTGGAACACATACTTAGCTCGACATTATCTTTCCAATAATTTCAGCAGCTGAAGACATGATAAACACCCTCTAAATCAGGGGTCACCAAGGCGGTGCCCGCGGGCACCAGGTCGCCCGCAAGGACCATGTAGGTCGCCCGTGGGCCTGTTCTAAAAAAAACATTAGTATGATCAATTTGTTCACATTTACGAATATCAATACTAAAACAATTGAAGGTAAATTGAGCAATTTTTATTTCAGAATTGTGTATCAAACTAGTTACTAGTAGCCCTCCGCATTAATCGGTGCGCAAGTAGCTCGCAGTTTCAAAAAGGTTGGTGACCCCTGCTCTAAATCTTAAGCAGTTTAGATCTTTTCTGCTTTTGAGACATGCCGGAGCTCGTTTCCATTAGAGACCGGCTGCGCAGTCACGCTTGCGAGGCAGCAGCGCTTTGTGCTTACCCATCTAGCCCATCTCTATCCAGTAGGCTACTTCGTCGTTGTAATCGTACAGACTACAGTGCTGGCAGCCTGCACCGATCTAGCTAAATAAATAGCACAAAAACGTACCTGAACAATGTCTCCTTCAGCTGACCTTGATGGGCCGACTGTTGCAAAATATCCAATTAAATCCGTTTTGTGAGTGCTGTATCTCCCACTACGTGGGTCGGGCTCGTACAAAATTACTTGGACGAGGGCCGTTTCCCGAGGCGATCGCTCGTACCCCAACGAATATCCAAGGTGTAGCACAATCATAAAAACCACATTCACGTAGTATTTGAGTCCCATGATCCAACAACAGTTTTCAAAGTTAACATGGTTTACAGAAAGTCGTCGTTTGGCTTTTACGACTTGACAACTGTAGTTCAAAATATTATTTTCTTAGAACGACTTTTTGCCTGCAGCATAACATGTAAGTCTGCTACATGCAAATTGCAGAAGTCAATTCTATCAGCCCTTGCAAAGCAGCTCTTGAATACTCAGTAACTCCTGTTTGGTATAACCAGTAGCTCACGAGCTGTTTGCGCTTTCGCTTTACAATTTGGTCTCTGTTGTTCTGTAAACAGCTAAAACACTGACAGATTCCCATAGAATATTTTACCGGCATTAGGCCTGCAAACGCCTGTGAGTGATACGCAGCAATCAGCAAAGTATCAAACGAGGACAAATACGGAAAGAGCAAATTTGCATGCTTGCTGTGGCCAGTACACTAATAACGACTGGCAACCGCATGAGCAAAACCTTGAGCGAATTGGAAAACTACATATTACGGCCTGACCTGTGTCATTCTCATAAGTACGGTTGTCAGTACACGTCAAAAACAGTAAAAAACATTGATCCGATATTTCGTTGGTCAAAGTAAAAAATACGCCTCATCGCTCATGCGTTTCAAGCTTTCTTTCATCACAAAGAGCTGAAGCGACGCTTTCTCTCATCTACGCTCGGGGTCCTTTTGGCAATACCGCCGATGCCAAGCGCAGCTCTTTGATCTCAAGACGAGCGGTCGGCTCTTACGAGAAAGGAATGTAGTGCGTTTGCAGAGTGCGCGGCGTGTGTGCGCTGAGCAATCTTGTGAGCGGATCGAAAGAAACAAGCCCTCGGCCTGGCGGAGGAAATCAAACAGCTATTACGCGCCCGCGCAATCCGGAGAGAGAAAGGAGATGCTCTTGAATTAGGCTTGGTGAAAATCAAAAAGCCGTACACGAGAAGAGGATGCTTAGCAGGGCGGTACCTTTGATACTGCGCGACTGACCTCGGAGGTCGTCAACTCACGCCGCAAATGATCACAGACGCTCGAAATGTCCAAGTCTGCCTTGCGGTTACGAAATCGACGGCGTTTAAGTGTTTTTTTCAATGAATAACGGAAGCCGTATTTAAACTCGGATGGCAGGGTTTGTCTTTGCTTCCATCAAACCAACAACACACGGATTTGAAAATTCCAAACTGGTACAATACTAACTGAGCAGTTATATAACTTAAGACAGTGCATTACATCTCGATCTTGATGTTCTTTGGCGTCTCATATACAAATCTTGATTCGTGATTGACCTCTGAATGCACCAGTGAAGAAACTGCATTCTTAACCTTTAAGCACAAAGAACACAAGGGGCGTAAATTTCTTTTCGTCACAGGGGGATGAACAAACGTATTTTTGGCTGCAGTGCAGGATGTCATGATTCTGGTTTTAGACGTTTAGTGAAAGTGTAGCGGCAGACGTGATGTTTCTGAAAATATTTTGCTTGCAGGTTTCCTTCGAGTCTACATGATTTTGCTGTTGAATCAAGAAACTAATGAATAAAGTTGAGAGAGAATACTCTAGGCATGCGCGTTATATAACTGGTGATTATGACAAAACTATGACGTGGTACAAACTGGTATGAGAGACGTCCAGGGGATATGAATGCATATATCATCTCCCATTGCCAACAAGTGCGGGATGATATCACCCAATCCCCTCTGGTTTTACTCTCATGGCGAAAACCCATAATTTTCAATTGCAAATGAATTAAGCCACCAGAAATCATCAACCTTCTTCTAAACTTCTTATTGACTGAAGATTTTATAAACGTCTTTGATTTTGATCGTGCAATTCCAAAGCATGTTCTAAAACAATTTATATTTAATCACCATACTTTAAAAAAACATTCCTTTCCTGCAACATGTGGCTTTATTTCACTACAAAATCTTCATCAAGCTTTTATTTTAGCAATTGATAAAATTTTTCAAAGGTTCAAAAGACCAGCATTTGTGACAGCGGTATTACCTGTGAAATATACGCCTCATCGCCATGGGTATCAAGGGTTCTTTCGTGCCTTCAAGTTTTTCCAATCGGAAGCACGCGAAAGTGTAGCAACTCTTATGCCAGTTTGCGTTCCTTGTTAGTTTGGTATATTGTCCGCAAATCACCTTTTCCTGAGCAGTTAAAAAAACGCACTTGCCAAAGTGTAAACTCGGAGCGAGATGGAAAACGAAAATTGCGACAAAACCATAAGGTTCAAGTTCGACTTTATCCATGCATTTGTGTGGCTCATATTACGAAGTCAGTGTATAGAATCATTATAAAAAAATGCAGCACATATAATAATTAAATACAACCTTGCACAAAATGAAACAGTTGATCTTATTCAGACATAGTATCGGGAAAGGTAAAATTAAGAATATACTTAATCGGGAAAGATAAAATTAAGATTATACTAAATAAGATTATACAAAAATTAAGAAAGGTAAAATTAATATTTTACGTATGAACATTTGCATTGTAAAACAAATGTGCATTAATTTCAGTGTTTGTTCTCTCCACACCTGTCAAATTGAATATCTCATCATGAAAAGAATGTGTGCACAGACATGCACTCATCTGTAAATATCATGTGTCTTTGTTTTGTATCACCTTGTCTTTTCTTTTCACTGACTATTTATGATAGTACTGAAAGTTGTATTGCAGGATTGGTAGACTAGATGACCTCATGGTCTTTCACCAATGCATTGTGCCAAAGTAACCAGTAAATGTTCATTGCTTGTGTGGAACTTTGCTTTAAATTATGCTATACCTTTCGCATTAGCCTATATTCTACGCAATGCTGTAGGATCTATTGAGTGTGTGAACCATTATTTTGTCGTAAAAAAGCAATACACTTACTAAATATTCACACATTTGGAGAGTTCTTTCTGGTTGAGGCGCAGGGAGTTGACGAAATTTATTGGTCTGCATGTCTGCCTGCCCATAAGTAATAAGAAAAAATATAAATTGGAGCTGTTGACGCATGAAGGCAAAGTATCGTGGAATGTTATGTACATGATGAGAGTCTGTTAGAATGATACAGTTAAACATAAAAAAGAACATACTCCCTGATGTGAATTTTACAAAACAAGGTCAGGACCTTCGTGCATGTGCACACATCACACAGCACAGGGAAGGGTGAAAAACAGGGCAATACAATATTGAAACAATAGCACTTACCAAAAATAACGTTTACTAACAAACACAACAAAGCAAGCATGCTCCGTGTATTTAACGAAGTTCAGAAAAGGCAACATTTTTGTACCGCCTGTTGAATGCAAATGGAAAATAACATTTTAAAATCTTAATTTTCAGGAACCGAAGAGAATGCTGCCTCAAGGCAGAATTCATTCCGGTTAGGTAGCAATTTTGAGATTAACAAATGAAACACAGCATGGGCAAAAACGACGAAAACTGGCGCAAAGCAATGCTACTGCTAACCGGCTGGTCTGTTACTTCAGCACAATTCATAACAAATTCGATAGGAGCGAAGAAGGTTTTGCTATTCCAGTCAACGCTCTGCTCGTTTGCTGCTCCACATGATCTTTCAAGTCGACGAAAGCTATTAACAGTGAGAACACTTTAAATCTCTGTAAAAAAATATCATTTTCACAATATTTATTAGAGAACTGTTGTCTCTGCTTTACAACATGAACCACATGACAAATCATTGTTTCACAGCCGGTGTACAGTTCATTTGAAGATACACCAAAACAAAGTACGACGGTCAGCTATGAAAAAGTGAGAATTACTAAGCAAAAAGGAAGTAAACAAAAACACTAGTGCTTGAGAAAGAGAAATGAGTCGCTTCTTATAAATGTTCTTGTGTTTGAGATGATGCATCCATAAACAAAAATTACTGCTGGATTTGAAATAGGGTAATGTTCCGCCAAAAACTTAGATTAAAGCAGGGTTTCCCAACAGGGGCATCGCGACGCCCCTGTGCGTCGTTTTGACATTGCAAGGGCGTTGCAAGCTTGTATCGAGCTTATATCCCAAGGGTCTCAACACGCGGCCCACGAAGCTTTTTGGGAATTTTCAAATAATTAACATTTACGTTATTTAGTTTATTCACCGGTGTTTAAAGTGCACGGCTAGCGAGTGAACAAATTCCGTTTTAACGAACGTAGATACCGCTAGAAATGACTTGCCTGTAACTCACGGTACCCCTTCGCTGTAAATAAGATGTAAAAGCTGTATCTAGTAAGGTTCAGGTAGCGTCATTGTTGCGTCAGCGTCATAATGCGGCCCTCGGGTTACTTTATAAGTCCTCATTTGGCTGTCAGAGCAATTTGAGTTTGAGACCTCTGTTATATTCACTTTGCAGCTTAAGTAAGCTCTCCGGATTCCATTTGCTACTTCGTACTTGTGCGAAGCTGGCTTTTTCGCTGTTGCGGTAAAAAAAAACTATCGCTCGAAGATAAACGTCAAAGAGAAAAGCGCTCAGTCGTTTCAAACACACATCGCCGCATTTTGTGTCACAACAAGCAAGCTAATGAATCGCATTAAATATCAATCCGTGAATAATTTTTATGCAGTGCGCCGTTATATTTTGTGCATAGGATTAGTACGTCGTGAGTTCATGTAAGTTGGGAACCAATGGATTAAGTTTTGCATGTGTTTTCAGACAAAGGTAAAGTATAAAAGATTGAAGCTTTTGTTCTTCAAAAAATACCGGTTTTGTTTTTGTACACTTTTACCCTGTCCAACAGAGCTATTCACAAATCTAACTAAGATTATACATATTTATGCTTTAAAAACCTTATAATTTCCATCACTACGCACTAAAACGCGTTGCCTACAGACGTTTTTGAAACGTGTTAGTGAATTTTCGCAGAGAGCTGGGTGAACAGCTTCAAACCAACACTCAGATTACCAGTCAAACTAACCTCGTCTGAATTGAATGCTATAATGCCGTTTTAGCTGGTCATAAGGCGTGGCAGAAGATGATCAAAATCGTACAGAATCTGCAATGCCGTTTGATTTATTTCTCCAAGATTGACAAGGGTTTGACATAAGTTTGCACGTTTAGTTGGCATCATATTTCTTCAACCAGAATCGTTACATCGTTGGTGTAAACACGGGGGCATGTAGCAAAAAATCACATGAACAAGTAAATGTTAAAAAATTAGAAAACAGGACAAACAATCGTTACAAAATATGAACTTCTGTCATCATTCTTTTTATTTAGAATGTTGGTGTTGTTTTTCACATACCTTTTTTCGGGTGCAGGTGGCACTCAGCATGGAAAACAAACGACAAACGTTTCATGTATGATTTATAATTTCGTCACCAACGCAGTTTCCCGTGGAGGCACAACCGCCGCACCATGACCGTATCTGATGGTGTCAAATGTGTAAATTAATTTAGATTTGGTGTGTGTGAGTGTAATGTCCATGCCATCGTAGCTATTTTCTGTCTTTTAACGATAGTAAATCGTATCATATTAGCCGCAAACGCGTCTGAGATCGCTCAATCACTTTTTTCTTAAACAACAAAATGTTTGCTTGGCAACTGACGGGGCCGAAAAAAAACATGCCAAAAAGCGATAAATCCAAATGCTGGATTTTCTGACTCAGTGTATCCCGACCGACCTGTGTTATGCATCTTACCACCAATGTTACTTAAGGGCTGTCCAGGTGGTACGCGATAAACTTCCGGGTTGTCTGGGCGGCTTAGTGTCAAATAAATTAGTGGTATCTACTGTTGCAACTGTTACAAATTACAAGTCTAGCTGCAATATTGAATCAGCCTATAATTAAATGATACCCACTGTTAGCAGTTGTAATCCTTGCACAAAATTGCTTTTCATAAATTTCATTTGTGTTTTTTAACAATCATAGGTACTTTCAAGCAAATTAATTCTTGAAGGACAGGGTCGTATATCGTGACAGTAAAAAACATCAGGTGGTACGCGATTAGAAAAGATTGAGAACCAGTGTTCTAGCTTGTTCAGAGTTGAGTTACTTCCAATTTCAACATGTTTACCTATATGTAGAAAACTGACATGGATATACACAGCATATCACTTCGAATAATGAGTAAAGCATTTAGTTCTAAAACCAGTGCGAACTCTCAAGAACAGGTCCACAGGTTCATTTCGAAACATGCTACATTTGATTTGTAGTCAATCAGGCATTGGCAAACAAAAGCTTTGCTGTTTAAACTTCAGGCAATAATGGAAGAAGCAACCATGACGACATCCGCCGCCGCAACCTCAAAAGTGACTTCAACATCATGGTGGTCCAACGCATAGTTTAAAACAATTTCGCATGGCGTGACAAGAAGCAATGTTTCAAATCGACTTGAGCAAAACAAAGTTTCAGCTCGTATGGCTTGTATACTGCGGAAAGGATGCTCAGCGCATCCTGAAATGGAAAAGCTACGAAGTACAGAAGTCACATGGAATTAACGTTAATGCAGGGTGGATATGATCTTGAAACTACTAAATTTGTAATGTCATTGGGGCCGTCCATAAATGACGTCACACTCTTTTGGGCAAAAATCTACCCCCTCCCCTCCTTGTCACATTTCGTCACAAGTATTTAACCACCCTTGAAATATAACGTCACAATTTGCAACCCCTCCCACTTACAATTGCAGTTACAAATTTCCATCTATTTTGTGTCTGCTTAGACAAAAATTTCATCTGTTTTATAGATTTGATTTGTGCACGTTGTGACAAGACCCAGG
>JGI24158J21664_10004449_pt1 | contig 18059 bp, 12 predicted proteins | sample Ectturendosymbi3_FD_21664 | JGI IMG/M metagenome (IMG submission 21664)
CAGTTCAATTTGCAATGCACTGATGATGATAACAGGAGTTATCGAAACGTTTGCAGTATGTCGTTTGTATCGTTTTCTTTGGCCGTGATTTTCATTATAAAGTTTTTAGACGGTTCTAGAAACACTTATATGCAAGGCTCGAGTCAGCTTTCCACACTCCTTTATTCCCAACTCCTTCGCATCTATGCTGCCACAAACAGGCTGGGTGGGGCGCCCAAACTGACTTTGTCCCCGGGGGCGGGAAGCCCTGCAAGCCACAGGTCTCGAAGCATTACAGTGCCATCACAATCGACTGGACTGGCAGGGAGTCAGTCTCAAGAGATTCTGTTGATATTGTGGTATTGTGGCCCCAGCGTGCATTTGAGACTTCATTTCAAAACAATAACAAGATCATTCATTGCGCAAAGGGAGGACAATAGCTTTATAAACGTAACAATCGCACACGCACTAAAAGCCACAGACATGCGGGCGTCGTGGCGGGCGGCAGTGTAGACACAGTTTGTTACAATGTGAACGTCAAGGCAGGGTCCATAAATTGAGGGAAAGAAAACGGCTTCGGGGTAAATGTGGTTTACAAAGAACATCAACGAGGTACATTTTTGACTTTACGCAAAGACCATCTTATACATTCGAAAAGATAAAAAACAACCGATGAAGGAAAAGAACAAAGCCTTGCAATTTTTTTTGCTTATGTGTTTGTCTCATACACAACGTCCGCATCACATTTTTTAGAAGAACACAATTGCGCAATGCTTTTGTACAACTCTTCACAGGGTTGCAGTTATGTTGCACGTGTAATCCGTAGTGAATGGGAATAAAAGCTGAAACAAACGGTAACTACTGCATTCGGTCACCTTCAAACAGAAGCATTACATAATGGGAGAGAAATGGACTTTTATGAAAAGCATGAGACAACTGAAGTAAGCAAACAAAACGTTGGATGAAAACGTGCATAGTAGGGCTTATAAAATGACCCATCAAATGCCCTGATGAATCAGGTAACTTGATGTGGGCGAACAAGTATATAAAATATGTAAGTGCAGTCCTCAATTGTGACTGCTTGTTGTAGACAACCACAATTACAATCACTATTGCGCATGCGTTTAAACGAAAACCTGCGTTCCATGTAGAAACTACTAAACTCATGTGAAAATTTCCGGTAAAACATTCCTTGTTGCATAAAAGCAACGACAATAAACAGCAGGTCATTTTTTTCTTACAAACGGATCTTACGAAAAATCTATTTTAGATATAAACAGGTTGTTTTTACACATCCAAAACGATTTTATTGAAGCCTACGTCTTTTTTGTGTGTAAGCAAAGTTAATTAATGAACATTCCGTTTAATACAAACAACAGCTCCAGGTTTTCTGTAAGCTTTCGAGGAATCAGTCTACTGGGCTCTGCTTCATCTTTTTGCAACTACTGAAACTTGCGCATGTATGAATTCAAGTAACGTCACTCCACAGGTGAAATAAGCAAGGAATCAATCGTAAAAATTTGTGATTAATTCCTTGCATGTTCAAACTGTGGAGTGAAGTTACTTCATTTTTTTCAAATGATGACTTAAAGACAGTTCTTTTGCTTTCTGCATTGTTGTCACTATGCTTGGAAAGCAAAACAACATGAAATTGCCATCAAACGAAAAGGGGAATTGGAAAGTGATAGATGGGAGGGAAGAGGCTAAAAAGTTCAAAAATCGCATGACATATGAACGCACTAAAACACAAGTATCCAAGTAACTAATAATTGACTGTGCAAATGTGCTCCGCTTTGGAAACACACTGGGACCAAAACAGGGCTATGAAGCCGGATCTCAAGCAATTTTTGATGGTTAGAGCCGGAGCCAAATACTTTTAGATGGTGGAGCGGGAACTGGAGCCTAAAGTCTGGGTTGCGGTTCCACAGGACTACATTGCGGAACAAGAGCAGGATTGCTGTTTTTCTTACTTGAGTCCTGTACGGGTTGAATTATTTTGTCCGCTCCCTGCGAGCTAAATTTGAAAACGCCCCACACCCCGGCCCGTGAACTTCTAACCAGGGGTGGTGGAAAGGGGAAGCCTAGGCCCCACTTTATTTCCATGAGGTGCATCCCCCACTTTTACATTTCCAATTTTGCTTAAATAAGTTCAAGCAACATAATTAGTATTGGGTCGATCGTTAAACAAAATCGCTTAATGAAAAAAAATTTGCATAGTTTTTTTGACGTGCACTTAAACTCCACCCACTTTGAATACGTTTCTTCTGCAACTGCTTCTAACCTGACCACCCACACGTCCTCCCAACCCGCGCCCGCCCCGCACTGTTTTCGTTCCAAACCTGCACCTGTCACTGTATGTCTGAAAGCCACTAAAAACTCACGGAATGTGTTTCATTACTAAGTGGAAATTTATTCACTGTTGCATTTCATGGCCAACAGAAGCTCTTGAGAAACCCTGTAAACTAAAAATGTGAAACCTTGTCGGCAACATTCAGCGCTTCTTTCTCAGAGCATTGTTGATAAAGAGTAGGCCTTCGACCATTCACGAAATGACCATAGGTATTAAAAACTCTTTCACTAGCAGTGGTAGTTGATATCAACGTATTTCGTGCAAGATCACTGCGTGCCGGAAACTGTCGCTACACCCAGTGCCGGATTTAGATGGTGGGGTCTGGGGCCCAGGCGTGGTGGGAGGCCCCATGTCCAGATACAAAATGTTTAGGTAGGGGATGATCGATGAAGTCACTAGTATTTCCACATATCATTAATATTTGTGACGTAATCTTGTGACGTCACATTTGTTAACTCAACTGTAACAAAACTTTATGATGCAACATGGTATTTAACAATAATTAGCGATTTGTGAAAGTGTTGCAAAACCAGTCGCTAGAAATATCGCATCTTCTTTTTTAATACTTGCTTGAAAAAAGTTTTGAAAATTTTTTGGAAAAACTTTCTGGGAGATCCAATGTTTTGATCATCTCCAAACGCCAGTCCTCTCTCAGCAACAAATTTTACGACAGAAACCAAACGTTGCAGGCAGAGGTGATTACCAATATTGTTCGCATTGATTGACCTGGCTGGCTAGTTCTGTATCAATTCTTCATAGTGATTAATTGCATCTGCGACTAAATGGAATCGTGGCATCTATATCTTCCATTCAATGCTCGTGGCTCCTCAGGCGCTCAAGAACGTGCTTCCAGTCCAAGATTCCTTTTCTAATGAGGAAATGCACACATTTAGTCGTATCCACGCACATCAGTCTACAAGTGAAACATTTAACACCGCGTTTGTGAAGGAGAAAAACAAAGCCAGCTTCTGTTAATTACTTCGCCATGTGGTTCTGGCCACGAATAAGACTTGTGGTACATTTCCGTGAAAAGTTTCTGTCGTTTCTGTGTTGTGGAACATCATGTTTTCAAAATGACTTTTCATCACAATGTCAAAAAGAACCTGTTTCATATTTCAACCAATATTCCCACATTTTTTCCGGTATATTTGCTGGCCAGAGGGCCCAGAGACCGCTCAGAGAATTTCCAAAAAAAAAAACGTTTCAGAACAACAGTTGGCTTGTGGATAGACATGGAGCATGAATGCGAAGCTGGGTATATTTGAAACATCCTTGGCAAGCTAGTGTAAAGTGATAGCCACCTGGTTACGCTGTGAGCAATGTTTTTGGTACACAACATCCACAAGTCACAATAGTCATTACACTCTCTTTTGCGAACTTTGTAAATGCAATCACACGTAATTCACTCAGCTTCAAAATCATTTAGTCCTTTTCTGAAAAAGGAATGCTTCTGACGATTTTCTTCATTTTTTAGCATTACTGATTAGCTTTCATTACTACAAAGTACTTCACCAGCAATGCACAATACACTGATCATCGTATCACGGTTCATCAGCAAAGCTAGTACAGTTGCCTACCTATAATGGAGTCAGAAGTGTGTTATAGAAAATTTCATCCTTAACATGTCTGCTAAAGAAAGAACATAAAATATGAAGCGAGAAGAGAAGAAATTGTTGTTTGGCAGTGACAAAAACTGAACATTAAAAAAGACAACATCAGAACAAAACTTGAGTGCATGATTAAATGAGTGTGTACATACAAGTAACGCCAATGAAAATGTTTAATGATGCGATTATTGTGTAGGAAGTAAGATGAATAACTTAAATAATTTAATGTCATTAAGTAATGCGTGTGCAGCTAACAAAAATATAATTGGTGATGTGCTAGCCTTTGAACCAGACAAGCACCACTCAGCAATTTTTCTTAAAGTGATGCGATGGCTGAAACAATCGGTGCAAATGCAGCAATGCATTGACCAAAGCCAAATGGAAACGCGTATTCAGACTGACTTGGGCGTTTGTGTACTGATTACCAAGGAGAGCTGCATAATAAGTGACGTAGAAAGAGTAAAAAGAAATTAATGTTTATGTTTGCATTACAGGTGTAAAGTTGTATAAATGGCGGAACTTCATTATATAGAAACGCCTGTGTCAACCAACAGTATTGCGGATGTGATTAATGATCCAAAAAGCGCTTACGTAGATCGACAAGAATACCGCATGCAGAAATCCTACACCATAGCTACTCTTGACCTAGAAACGTCGCTGGTTAGCATATTGACTATACGTATGGGGAAAAGACGAAGCGTCAGAAACTTGCTGAATGGTTTCGGAGCCCGACAATGGTGTGCATTTTCGGCCTTGCTTGCAAAGCTACACGTTACTGAAGTTATTGCTTTGTTACATAACTGGATCCTCAGAGTAATACAGCACGGCGAAACTGTAACCTATCGAATTCTAGAAGACTACAATGATGATGTGTATCAGCTTTCGCTTGCTTCACGCAAAGGTGGCTTGTACGTGGAAAGGATTCGGAAGCGACACGATCTGAAAAACAAAGTGCTTTATTACTGGCAAGAAAACACTACCTTCGCAACTTTGAACCGAGAAAAAATTGAAAGAAGTATGCGAGATGCGGACCGTTTTAATGCATCACAAGAATCAGAACAATTGTCAGAAGAAGAACAAGCCAGTCAACAATGTATTACTAGGCACGGTGAAAGGAGACGGCTCGTGCCATATGTTGTTGAAAAAATTGAACACTTATGAGACTGACTAGTGTTGAAATGCTATTTTGTGTCGTTGTTACATTATGTATGTTTACTGTATGTAATCAGGAAAGTGACCATCTCATAAACAAATGAAAAGCCAAAGGGAGAAAATTCGAAAATAATCAAAAGACATTTTCGCTTTGTTAAGAACAGGGGCGTTAACTTGAGAAGAAAGTATGGCCTGAACAAAGAAAGAAATCACATGATTGCAATGCACCAATAAAACGTTTACAAGTTGAAAACGAATAAAAAAAAGAAGTCATGTGTTAAACATCACGTGAATAATGCTGAACAGAAAAAGGTAGACAAAGGTTGCGCAAGATCCTTGGGCGAGAAAAAAGACATGCAGCAAAACATGGCGTGATGTTCGCGTGCACAAATGAACGCACACATGCGAAGGGAATGATGCAAGTGCGACTTCCTATTCGAAGGGCCAGACCTTGCGAAATGTGCATGTTACTTAGCAACTAAATCACACCACCACGATGTCATCAAAGAATAAACGAACTTCGTCAGACAAAAACACCTAACGAACGTGGGTTTGATTGCCAAAAGCACACGGCAATAAGCGGTGGTGTAAGTCGATGGGTAAAAGAAAGAAACCAAGAAATGAAAAGGAGAAGCGGGTGCAAATCCAAATTGGACGGTTTTGACGAGATCTTTCATAAAAGAATCAAGGCAGGTCACACTATAAATTACGGAGCACGCGACCCGCCAGCGTGATTTGATTTTGGACATTTAAGGTGAAAGCGACATGCTGCCAGTTTGGGCAAGATAAAGTTTTAACTTTATGCGAGCAAAACTCTGTTAAAATTAATTATGAACAACGAAATAGAGTTTGAACTTGAAACTGAATACGAAATCTTAAGAGAAATTGTCATGCTTTTGGATGAAATGATTTTAAATGGGACTGTAATTTTCTTGGATGATCTTGTTTTGAATGAGATTGTTATTTACCTGAAGGAACTTGTAAGTGAGCTTGTATTACTGTTTCTAGTGTTATAATATTGTGCAAGACCTAATGTTAAATGAGTTAAATATGGCGATATATGTATAACAGTCAAACTTTGGCATGTTTCATTGTATGTTTCGTGGTAAATGTAAATGATGATTGTATACGTTGGATTATGAGAGTGCAATAATGATAAAGTAATGCGTAAATTCACTCGGGGATTCCAGTGGCTGTCTTTAAAATAGCTGCTGTTAGTCTGCTGAGCTAGTGCTTTTTGTCAACAGAGAACAGAATTAAAACTATCGACGGCATGCTCTTCACGAGACAGTTAAGTACAAAGAACCCACAAACGGATATTTGAGAATTAGGGGTCATGAATCATAAGTGACTTTTTCTCAGATTTTGCATGCTCGGTTTCGTCAACGGGCAAACGAAAACCGGTCATCAAGTGCGTGCTCTAATGCCAAAGTCATTGAGATATTGAAAAAAGATTTACCACTGTTATGTAACGGTTAATGTGAAAGCATTCGCGTCTTTCCAGCCGAGAATTAACTAAAACCAAAATGTAGATTAATTAGACAACTTGCAAGCCCTCCCATAAACTAAGCTGCGCCACCAGCTCGTATCTTGTTGCAGTTGAGTACGAACTGCTTAGGCCTACTGCATGTAAATACAATATATCATAGCCAGTAGCGTAGCTGACGGGAGCAGAGGGGCGAAACTGAACTTATATTTCGGTTTTAGCATTCTTTTCGTTTTCAGTACGTTACTGCTTTTATGTGTTTTTCGGATTATTTTCCAGTGATTTAGGTTTTAGTTCAGCCATTCAGATCCGGTTTAACCATCATTTCTCAAGTTTTTTGTGAATGTTGGCTAGTGGACCTCGTACAATAGCCAATGGGTCCCTTTTATCTAAGTTTACCACCGTGGCTCAAAATGTTAGTTACGCCAGTGATTATACCTATATAAAATAAGAAATGTAAAAAGGAGGATATTTTGACATTTTTGAATGTCCGCGGAGATTATTTCATTTCTCATGAAAAAAGTGGACATGTACTCCAAAAAGAGGACGTGTGGTAGCCCTACTTAACAATGCTACTCATATGCAACCTGTGCAAATCTAAATAAGGCAGACCCAAACTCTACCAGCAACGAGTAGAGACGTAAGCTAGTGCGTTCTACGTGGCTAACTTTGCATTCACTAGATTCAGGTACCTGACTGACCTTCAGGAAAACAATAAGCGTAATAGTTGTTTCGTCACAATATCAAACAATATTCAAGTGAAATCCTGCCGTCTGGACGACCGATATAATTCAATAGCGTCTACAAACAAACTTTCCTCGCTGATAAAAATGACTAAGTGGCACGCACAATTCGTACAGATGACTAAACACATAAACATGGTGGGGGGCCCTTTTCTGGTGGGGGGCCCTGGTCACCCCCTAAATCCGGCACTGGTCAGGGATGTGGTGCTTACAAAAAAGGTGTGGGAACACACCCAAAAATCTAGCCATTTTAAAACAGCTTCAAATTCGATTTAAAGCAAAACTTGAAAAAGGTGTGGGAACGCCGTTCCCACGCGTTCCGCCCCGCTGCACCCCTGTGAAATGCAAACTGTTAATTACGCATATATTTTACATAGTTATACGTTTAAAATCACACACATATATACTGTATATATATTTGTTCAACTATTTAGAATGTTAAATTCGTGTCTTTCAGATTCTGCATTGGTATTTGTTCCAAACTATTCTTGCTTGGACAGTGGTTCGTGGCTGTTTTGTCATTGTGACAAAAGTTGTCTTCGATAACTTTATAGATTCAGCAATGCTGGTTTCTCTTTGGTCTCAATGATATTTCTGTTAACATATATGTTGAGGCCGTGAGTGCCTGCGCAGATGGGGTGAAGTCAGCGGTTTCACAAGTAAGAAATTCCGCTTGACACATGAGCAGGGTTAGATTTGGAATTTTGTGTCTACGGAAAAAACGTCACTGGTTGTTTGCTTGACTTATATTTATGCGGAGTCAAACAGGAGTCGGATTGTTTGTTTCATGTTGGTACAGGATCCGTAGCGGATTCGGATTGAAAATTTGCGAAACAGAATATGATCCGGACTCAAAAAATCAGAGTCCGCACACCTCCTAAAGCGAAGTCGGAGTCTGAAATTGTGACTCCGTCCACCTCTATTTCTAGCCGCACTTTTTCTAATCGATGCAAGGTTGATGTATTATATAGCACTAACAATGACTTGTAGAGACTGGATTGAGGTTTTTCAAATCCAAATCCGATCCAACAATTTTGTTTCAAAATCCAATCCACATCCGTAAAGTGACAGTTTTAAAATCCAAAGCCACTTTTAAATCTAAAATCTTATCACTATTAATAGGCTACATGCAATCCAAATCAAAATTTAAAACAAAGAAGTGATTGCAACTAATTCAAGTTAAGTTCAAGTGAACTTCTGCTCCACTTTGGACTCATAGCACTGTAATAGCTGACTCTTCAAACACCTCTAATCACAATCAGCAGCAAATGCATTGAGAACCTCCGTAACAGAATGTAAGACAGTGGTTCTCAAACTGTGGTATGCGTACCACTAGTGGTACGCGAAGGCCTTCAAGGTGGTGCGCGAATAGTTCTACTTTCTATTTTTCTTCACCAAAATATATACGTATTCACAGCTATAATTTTTTTGTAGGGTTCTGTTAATATATTCCTGAATTTTTGTGTAGCCAACTTCCCTTCTTGGTTTCTAAAAATGGCCATTGTTATTTCTCAGTCATTTTGTTTAAGTTGCATTTGTGTCAAATCTGGTTTTCCAAACTTTTGATCGAATGATATTTGGCAGATTGAATTTTCCTGGAACAAGGTGGTACATGGTGACAGTGGCGTAACTGACAGGGGCAAGAGGGCGAGCCTCCCCCCTGGCAAGCTAAATGTAAAAACTGGGCCTCCTCCAGTTGACAGTTTGATATTTAGTATTCGTTAGGTTGTTGTTTTTTGAGTTTTTAAGGGTGTTTTCGTTCTTTTAGCTAGTATAGACATCCACGACATCCAGAGATTCACTATCATTTCTTAACTTTTTTCTGGGTTTTGACTAGTGAGCCCCCTTCAGCTAAGCTTTGCTAACCCTGGCTCAAACCTCTAGTTACGCCACTGCATGGTGACAGTAGGGACCCACAAATGGTACGCGATCAGAAAAATTTGTGAATCACTGGTGTGAGATATCAAAGCAGAAAGGCCAACAGGCACACCTCATACCGCACAAGCGGCTCATTAACACTTGACTACAAATATAAATAATGATGAACTGTGTTAAATGTTACTAACTAGCAGTCATGGAGTGCTTGAATCATCTCGAGACCCAGTGGCGGCTCGTGACTGTGAGGGTGCTGCAACTCCTCCCAACAAAGATTTTATAAAGACTGAAAAGTATCAGGTTTTCCACAGCGGCGCGACCTGTTATGACGTATGACATATCTCTTCCTACGATCCAATTGTGAGATTTCCGTATATTACTATTATTGCAGTGATATCGTATGGGGTGAACGACTAGTGTGGCACTGGTATCTCTAAAGGTATCACATTAACCCAACGCAAGTAACAACTTTCAACTCGATATTTCCTGATACAACTGAAGTCTGCCCTGATCTCACACGCACAACATTGCCATCACGGCCATTCAGTGAAAAAGAATGTTTCTTTTACACCACGGTGGTTGTCTTAAAAACATCACATTTTACCAACTGCAATTGTCCCGGTCGCATTGACTCAGTATATCCAGAACAGAAACACCCGTAGGTGATCAGATCATATCACCATGGGAGCAATTTTGTTGTAAAATGTGGGGGAAAGCTTGGTGTGAAACAAATATAGTCATCGGGCCAACGAGCCGATGCAGAAGTGATGTTTTGTAAATACAGATTCCCAATCTTGTTTTGTAGAGGTGTTTTCAAAGCAACACTAATCACGCTTTGCTTTATCCTTATAGATGGTTTAACATGAAAACCCTTCACACAAAACGTGACAAACGTCACATTTAGTTTTTAAACCTCTCCAAATACGAAACCTAGGAGAAAAATATTGGGGGGGCAAGACATAGTATATCCCCACCGTCTACAAAAGTGGGGGGACACGTCCCCCGTGTCCCCCACCAAATTGCACCCGTGCATGTCACACATCCCTACTAGAGAAAAGAGTGCCTTATGTGGCGGCCTGAAGATGGCACCACTTGCAAAGAAATGATCACCGGTAGATGGTGCCCATAAGTAACAAGTCACTGATAGTCACCACAAGCGAATTATCGTAATTCACTCATCCTTACATACTGATAGTGCAACTTAGTAGCAGAGTGAACCAAGTGAGGGGTCTCTAATGTTGCTGGATGCTTTCCCAGTAGTGCCCCGAATTACCATCTTTCTCTTGTGCTTGCCTCAGTAGCACAAGGCGATGCAGATACCGGCAACCCCTATCACGTAGGACAAGGGTGTACAACCTTCTGCTATTGACGGCCGCAGTACTTTTATTTATATGAAGTATGGCCGCCAATCAGTTCGAGTTGTACTTATGAGATACGTTTCATCAAAAAATGGGTTTTATCCGGTATATATCATTTACTTGTGCCTAAAAGCATAATAAAATATCAAAAATTTAACGAATTTATTAAAAGAAAAGTTTGCAAAGCAGATTTTCACACATTGTGTCGACTGATTTTCTTGCCTTGCATTTGTTTTGCTTCAATATACGCCAGCACGGCCGCCAAATCCTATATCTTAAGTTACATGTGGACGGCCGCAAATTTCATTATCGAAGGCCGCATGCAGCCGTACGGCCGCAGGTTGTGCACTGTTGACGTAGGACAACCAAATGTTATTCCTGGAAACACTAACACACCTATTTCATTTGACGTTACTCACTAAAAAATGATGCTGCTATCGATTACCATTTGCGCGAATTAATTTTCAATGATTAGGTGCAACCAGTCATACTCTAAGATTTGCTGGAACACTGGGTGCTACTACGTGCTTTACAATTTAATTGCAGGACAATATTTAAGTCAGAATTAATTTTGAGGTAAGAGTCTTTTTCAGAAGCCAACTTGACATTTGAACTCAACCCGAATTTCAGCTTGACTTTTAAAACCTGTTTCAATAATGACGCAATTCAAAACTGTAGGTCTATTCCAAAACGATATTCTACTGATAAAACATCAAGTCCAGCATATGCTCAAGGCCCATTTTGGATACAGCCCATACACTTTCTATTAACCCACCCAAAATCATCTTGCATTGCAAATCCGAACAACCCCACATACAACATCACTTCAGGGAGAATTTTCAACCTCTTGTGGTACTAAAGCCGGCACACACATTAAAAATCACCATCTACCAACGAGATACAAAGGGACTACAGTATAGCTTACTGTAGCAGAAAAAATCTTGCGCAAACAGGCACGACGCCATGTCTATGCCATTCTTACTTTCTCAGAGTACTTTTCCGCTGTCTAGTACAAAAATACATAACAAATGTAATCAATGCACGTAAGCCTCATTACCAGTTTAATGCAATGTGTCACCTCACTTTGCATTGTGGTAGTAAAGCTTCAGAGCCTACAATTTAAGTACAATGCCTCTCACCAGCACCAGGACGAACAAAGTGATTCACAGTGTTGCCATCTCAGTTTCCCTAAAATAAACTAGATGAGCCTAAAAAAAGACTAGAATAAACCAAACTGAAGCAGAAATAAACTAAACACACCCAAAAATCAAAGCATAATAATGAAAGCATCTAAATTGGAACCTTATTCTACATAAACAGTCACAATTATCTACGTTACCACAACTTTCAGCAATATTATTTTCATTGTATACCAAATCAGTGCCAATAAAACTTCACATTATCACCGCTTCTGGAATCTCAGTCATCATCATAACATGCTTTATAATATTGTCTCTTTTCAATCCAGTCCTGATATGCAAAATTGCATTTATCAGTTCTGCACTCATTCTGTTGTTCAATTTTAATATTACAACGTTTACTTGGCCGAATACTTGTTCCATTTCTGCATCACAGTGTGATATTTGCTACATAATATGCGTTGAGCAAAACCAGCCAGTTTTTCGTATTGGTTTTCTCCGATGGCACCTCCATACAAGCATACTTCAGCCCAATATGCTACTGTGTCAGTAACATTTCGCCAACGGACAATTATCAAATTCTGTTACTAGTATTCAATTTTTCCAATGAATTTACTTTCTTCACTTTCTATCCCCAATTTATCCAAAGACTAAATTAAAGGTCCCACAATGTTTCATTAGGCATTTGAAACAAACATCAATTACATTTCCTTCGTTACATTTGAATGAGTTGGTACCCTGAACTTTCTTAAATAGGCACAAGGTGAAATTGAGACATCGTTTGGATATCTCATGGATTCCTCGTCAGACTCAGAACAGACCATGTCTCTTATCAAAGTTTCAGTTTCATAACCTAAATAAGGTCTTGCATTCAAAAAATCAACTACGTGACATATGAACGGTTGTGGAGTACTTGTTCTTGTTAGTACAATGATATGTTGGAACAAACTTGTTGCTAAAAACAAAACTGTACAAAAGCTTGTTTAAATTTTTTTAAAACGCCGAAACCAGACATACATCATTGCAGGGAACACAGTCGATGCCTGGCGTAATACATCTTTAAAAACAAACCAAAACATAAAAAAATAAACTATAAACCAAATAGCAAAAAAATAAACCAAATGATTGCAAAATAAACCAGATTTGGTTTTAAAAAGACTAAAATGGCAACACTGGTGATTCTGCTGCCTGTCACAGGTCACTGCACTTGCCAGCCTGGCGTTGCGGAAAACACAGCTCCAGTTCGCAGTTCCAGATTGGCTGTGCTTGATTGACATTCCACAACCCTTCCAATACTTTGTTATAGCGACACCGGCGCAGCAAGCGCTCACAGCTCCAGACCTTCGTAATTTTCAGTGTTTCCCATACAATACCAAACAGATGTCTAATATTTAGCTTTGAGCATAACGTTTTGGGAAGGGAGGATACATTATCAACTCTTCTTGTTAATGCAAATTTTGATATCAAAGCAAAACACTAAACTGACCTAAAAACGAAATTCACCGTGAAACATAGGCCGTACTGCAGCTCGGCAGTGCCTGCATACGAGCCGCACTGCTGCGATGTGCCAATAATTTTGGTTTGACACGTAATGCGGTAAGTGCAATATCAGTTTTAGGTTCTAGTGCATTTTGTGTGCATGCATTGACTGTCTGTTGCTGTTTCATGGTTTTTGTTGTTGTTGATTTTTTGCTGCCGCGGTCTTTTCATTTTGCAGGGAAAGTGCGCCAAAAGGTCTCTTCTCCAACATCTGCAGCAGGCCGGTCCCCTTTTCTACGTTGCAGTGCGCATAACTTCTCAAGCGGCTGGCCTTTACGGAAGTTGGAAAACTGGCTTTTTCGTGGCACCAAAAAACGCACTGCTGGAGAGCAAACAGTTGTCTGCTTGGATGCGAAAGGGTTGTGGAAACACGGGCAGAGTTTCGTTTTAGCTGGGTTTACACTTTCGCTATCATGCTCAGCTCCTTGCGGAACTGGGCAAACCACGAAATATACTCGTTGCGACCCATTACTCTTCTTCAAAAATATAGCCCTATTACATTCCCAGTAAGTCTTCCATTAACTTTAAACCAAGATAAAATTTATAAAACTGTCGAGGGGTGCCCGACGAGACAACCGTTTAACAGTTTTTTTCGGTGTCCCAGCGCCTTAACTTTAATTTGCATGAAATTGTTTAATATTTGCGCCAATAAACTCAACTAAACTCGCCACGTAACTCGTCAGGATAGCGTGCTTGTCGTGAATCTCCAGTGGAAAAGCAATTCAGACAGCGATGTTCGAAACCCAAATAGAGCTCTTAAATTGTTATGCGTCAATGGATGCGAAAATATAGGAAATGTCTTTCTGAATCAGATTTTCTAAATAAATTTGTGTTCTGCGGTCGGGGTTAAAATTAGTTCATGCGGTCGGGGTTTAAATTTATGGTCGGGGTTAAAATTAGTTCCGGGGTTAAAATTAGTTCATTTCTGACAAAGTTTATGAACAACAACAAAAGACCGCTTGTTGCGGAGTCATTGATGTTGCAGATACCCGTAGCTGAACATACAGTAGAATTATTGCACATATATTTATTATTTCAACAGGCAACCCTTTTCGGAGTGAAACCCAAGCCTGTCTGAAACAACGCTACGCCAAAACTGTTTTGCAACCAGTGCAAAGCAGACCTTCGATGAGACCACCACCGTGCCAACAGTGTGTGTTGTGCCTACGTAAGCACTTCTTTTTCAGTTCTAGTTTAGTGCGAACGGATTCAGGACTGTTTATTTTGAAACCCGGAGCGTGCAGTTCACGCTAACGCTAAGCCAGACTTGCACGCACGCTACGAGGTAAAATGGTGTTGCGATGACTGACTGCCCACCGTTTTGAATCTTCTTCACGCGATCAAGCACATATTTGCCATAAAAAATCTCTGGCTGCTGACACAACGTCATAAATTTGCAGGTGCAAAGGCTATTTTCAGCAAAGACCGGAAGCTAAGAGTCTTCCCGTCTCGTACAATACCTAAGTGACCTTTTCATTTTCTGGAAAAATGTAAAGAAACAAACCAAGAGCTAGTGCTAGCGCTTCGTGACCCTTATTTTAACCGGAAAAGGGACGCGTTAATAAGTTTTTTTAGCGGTTAGCTTGCCGCCGTTTCGCTCGAAACCCAGAAAAGTGAAAGTGCGAAGTGATCTCTGTCGGAAATTACGTCGAATCCTGTCAGTAGGTAGTTATAAAATACTAAGGTTCACGCAATCCTTCAACCAGGACCTAAAGGGCGCCAGTGTTGCTCCACGCGTAGCTTGACGCTAGCAAGCGGTAAACGCACGTTCCTAGTAGCCGACGCTGCACTTCGTACTACACCTTTGCAGGTGCTAAAATCGTTTGCTAGCTATGATAAATTTCCACCACTTACATCAGACCAGGTTGCGGAAAGGGAACCCTCAAGAGGAGCAATGCCGTCTTGAAACACAGGCAGATAGTTACTGTAAGAAGGGAAGGCAGTTTAATCAAGCCGCCAAGAGACGAGGTTGACCCTTTGCTCTATTTCAAAACAGCACAATTCACTGGATCACCACGGCGCTGACGCAAAAGGATCAAATGGAATAAGTCATGTCTGTGACGCAGTCACCGTGTGCGTCATGCATCCACTTTCATGCTATAGTTTGCAACCAATATTTCGAATTGTTGCTTAACTAATTGTAAAGCTCCTTGGTGAAGCTTGTTGGTTGGCAAAGTTGGGGTTCAACTCAATGCGAGTATAATGCATGAAAATTTTGCAAAAGATTATTAGCTCATCAACCCCTGTTTGCAAAAAACATACATAATGATAGCACTGTTGTCGTCAGCCAGAAGTATTTTTAATCACAGTATAGTTTGCAAACTATTTCAAACTTTCGGTATTGTTCTGTATCGTCTCAAATTGCAGAACCAAAGACATCAGTCTGATTTAAAGGCACAGGTAATTTCTAAGGTACAGTCATGCAGCCCAAGCACTTTTGCTTAAACAGACGATGTCATACATGCTTGGACTGAGACAGACCAGCCTTCTTTTTGCTAGCAGAGGCGAGAATCGTGACTTGATAACTGTTTGTTCAGAAGTGACTGTTTTTCCGCTTGTGGTGGACGTTACAATAACATTAGGACAAGACAGCAACGCCAGATTCTTCACGATGTGGAATGGTATCACGACGTCACAAAGCCGCAAATTCTAAGCCGCGAATTCAAAGCCGTAAATTCAAAACTGACAATCTTAATTGCAGCGTCACATTAAAAAAGTCAATTAAAAAGTTCTTTTTAGCAAATTGATTCTAGTCTAACCTGTTAGCATAACCACTTGTCTGTCATTTCAATGTAAAGCTAAAAATAACTTGAGTATAAACTAAAAGCTAAAACTACGAATTTAGAACGAATGATGCTGATTTTACAAAAACGGAAAAGGGAGGAAAACATGTTATACCGCTATTCCTATATTTATGAAAAAAGCTTGAGTGAGTTTAACATTTTCGCAATGTGACGAGTACTGGATGGAAAACAAGTGCCGGCTAGAATGCAATGTATGTGATGAAAAGGCAGTGAAATTCATAGGAGAGCATAACCATCGCTCCAAATGTTCAACGCAAACAGATTCTGGATCTTTGGGCACAGGTTAAGTTTGAAGCAGCAAACACAATCACCACATCTCAGCAAATCATTGTGGAAGCAACAGCCAATTTGACACCAAACACGGTTGCGTAAATTCCTGAAGAACGTGCTATGAAAGGTTTGATTGATTTTGCGAACCAGAAGACAAGTACAGACAGACAGACAATGCTTGTTTATTTTGCTTGGTCAACGAAAAGACCCGGAGGTCATCAATGTCAGCTGTACAAAATATTCCAGTGGTGCCCCCCAAATCTGTAAGAAATGGAAGCCCAGTGGAATATAAACAGTTTGATGACGGAACTGTGTTTTGCTATTCTGGCTGTGAAAAATGATCGTACGTGGATCTTTGGTACTCAATGTAACATTGAATGTCTATCTCAGAGTCACAGCTTATTCTCAGATGGTACATTTATCATAACCCCGGGTCATCTCTTTCAAAAGCTAAATACCATCCATGTTGTCCACTTTGGCGCAGTTCTGTTCTTCTTCTCTTTGCTTTTCTTTAAAGCTGTTGAAACTTGGCGTTGACCTTTCCAAACTACAAAAAACCTTTAGCTGCAAATAAATCCAAGAGCTTGGATAACAGCTTTTGAGCAAGATGCAATCAGTGCCATTCAAGGAATCTTCCCATAAACTTCATCGATAGGCTGCTTTTCCATTTACAGCAATGTACTTGTAAAATACAGCAGTTTGGAATGGTAGCAGCGTATGAAGAACACGATGGAAAGTTTGCAATGAGTGTTCGCAGCCTGACTGCACTAGCATTTGCGACAGAACAAGACGCTGAAAACGCATTTTGGCATCTAATGACAGATGAAGAAGATGAAGAATTCGTTGTCCGAGTTCAACCTGTAGCTGATTACTTTGACAACACCTGGATTGGTCGGCCAGCTCATCACAAACCTCGAAGTGTCCCCGTGTTTTCAATTGGGCCTTGGAATGTTTATCAGCGTACTTGTAACGGGGAACCCCGCACACACAACCGCACTAAAGGGTGACATAGACGCTTTCAATCAACTCTCGGTTGCTTTCGTTCAGGCGCGCAACCAGGGGGGGGGTATTTGAGGCATTTACCCCTCCCCCCGAAAATTTCAAAACATTGCATAGCAAATTTGAAATTTTCAGAAACTTTCAAAGAATAAAGATAAAACTTTTTATTCTAATCATTTTTAAGAAAAATCTTATTTGAAGTTTTCTTTGTCCTGCTGGTTAATTGTCTCCTTACAAGATATATCTTGAGACAAGCCGTCTGATTGAAATGCATGCTGGAATTGTTAAAACTTGGGAGATCATTTAAAATGTTCATATTTCTATGGCATATTTTTATCCTGTCGTTCGTGTACCACTCTGAATCTTTTCAGAACTTCAGTGTGTGTGTACACTTTGATATTGTTTCTTGTCAATCTTCTGAGGAAGAGAGTTTGCACATACTCTCGAACCGTCAACAGCAAATACTGTATTGTTATCGCACCAGTGGAGCAACGTTTGTAGTCAGTAGACTATGCCTGGTGACAGAAACAGCATGTTAAGCACTGTCTGTGCACACTGCACAAGTAACAAAAATCAGCACGCATCGATGTTATTTAATGGAAATCGATTTCGCCATGCGGAATCTTCAGTCCAATTAAATTAAAAGCAAAAACGAGAGGAAGTACGCAAAGCAGTGATTATTACGAAACAAAGACAAAGGTTGCGTGAAAAACATATTGAGCTAACGTTGACAGTACCGTACTGTAAATAAGCATTTA
>JGI24158J21664_10004453_pt1 | contig 18050 bp, 11 predicted proteins | sample Ectturendosymbi3_FD_21664 | JGI IMG/M metagenome (IMG submission 21664)
AACGTGCAGCGGAAAAAGTCTGGCGTGCCAACCCAAAGTTAGTTCGGGCGGTAAAGTGAAATGGATTAATTCGGTAAAAAAGTTTACACTGCAGTTGCGGTACAATAAACTAAGTATTATTTCCATGCTAAAAATTACAAGCAACAATTCGTAAGTCATTCTTTGTCTCTCAAAGTTTTTTAATTGATGTCAACTTCTTTTAGTGGGAAGTTCCAGTGGCTAGGATTCGCCTCATCTTGTCGAAAGCAACAATTACAGGCTCTAGCTTTTCAGCCCACGTTCCGCAAAAATGCTTTTCACGACTAAATGCAGACTCAGACAAGTTACATTTCACGCAATGCGTTTTAGCGTGACTGGAGTATCCAGAGTCAACGTTACATTTGTTCAGATCAATATCTTTGTTCAATTTTTCCTGAAGTAAAATTCATTCGCCACCTCCTCAATTGAAAATTCGTGGCTCTGTGCGGGTCTGTGCAGTTGACTTTGGGATCTATATGTTCTACAAATGAAACGGTTCCACTTAAAACTTTNTGCATCTTTATTTCGTGGAGAGTTGGGAAACGCGCGATTCTTGTCAGGGCCGTCCGGAAGAAGGGCGAACGGGGCGACGGCGCCGGGAATCCAAGTCAGAGAGACATCTAAATAGTGAATTTACAAAAATTCTATTTATTTAATACAGTATGTTATAACTGGATTCTTCTTCGTGTTGTAAGGTTACTACTGCATGTTGCAAGGATCTGATAGACACTGAGGGAACACGCAAATTTATATTTAAGTTACCCGAAAGATACTTAATCCGCAGATCTCGGTTGAGACGCAATTTAGTCCGATTTGACGACATAACCTTGTTTTCCAGAAAGACCGTTCAAACGCGTTACGTTTGTCTGATGTTCTGATGAACTCCGTCAACGAATTAGTTCATTTTTGTGCAATGCGGATAGTGCAGTTCTGAGAAATTCCTGTCTTTCATTCACGTTCACTTCACCACATATATGCGGGTGATACGCCTTATTTTACTGTAATTTCAGGGACGAAAGTAAAAAGTTCGAACCTGCGAACACCGTCAGTATGTTTCGCATAACGCTCAGAGAATACATTAATGAACGATCCATAAGCCTTGGCATTCGGTTTCGTCAGGAATTCCGGAGTTTTTCTCAAAGTTTCTGCTATCGCGTAAGTGCAAACTTGCTGGGGACACAAAAGAATAATCTGGCCGAGGTTTGCTATTGTTCATCCCTGGATTTTGATATGCGCCAACGAAATCTAATGGGACAGTTCTCTTGCTTAGCTATGCTTAAAGTTGGTTAAACCCGTTTAGCCAAACCAAGGCAAACTCGTGTACATCAACAATAGCTTTTACGAATTTCAAATACCTGCGTTTCTCACATACCTCAAGGCTAGAATTTGGTAGGGAGGTATACAATCAAGCAGTTTCACCGGGCATCACCAGACAACTGCACGCCCCAGGTTCTTGTTTGTTCCTCAAAAATATTTTTCAAGACTAAATGCATTTTACGCCAACAACGTTTTTCTTTATAATAACGAAGTTTTCGTGCAAACCAGTGTGAAACTCTTTGTCATTGCGATTGGCTCTGAACGTGAACGCCTTGTCACACTGATCTCTGAAACAACGTTGTTCTTGCTGTTCGACTCGATTCAAAGGCCGTTAGATTTCCCTGCAAACGAAAGAAAGCGTTTTTTTCATCTTTTCAGTAGCTACGTGAACGTTTTTCTGATGTTAGCCTTTGAACTGCAGTACTTTCAAGAATGGTTACATCAGTCTGCTGGAAAGCCTATTTTGTATGAACGATAAATCGACCATCAAGGATTGACAGTGAGGTACTGCTTTTGCGCAACGTAACTAATGTCTGCTTGTTTTTCAAGATCAGCATACAAGCTCATCCCTGTTTGAGAACAATTATTCCAAGATTTGTAAGGCGATGCATGTATTTGCAGCAAGTGAATGCAATTGCTAACCATTCAAACTGCGCCCTCCGCTCCTCCATATAGATGCGAAAAATGAATAAACCTTCCAGCATGAGCAGTAGGACAACCGAGGAGTCTTCCTGCCATCATGTGCTTCCACAACTCTGCCAGAGGTCTGACTGCACGTATCCACAGTTCAATGCACTTCAAGGGATAAGCAGATAAATCTGCTCACACAATGTTTTACTAGGAAATCGACTTCACGTCAATTGCGCAATTTTCAATCCTGTAATTTGCAAGCAAACGCTTACGGGTGAAATGATGAACACGAAAGAAGACGTTTAAGCAATCATGCCAACTGCAGTTTCAAACACACGCTAAAAGCTTTTAGAATCATAGAAACACACGGAGTGTAGTTTACAACACACAACATGACCTTCCAGTGTGGTCTGAAACAGGCATTCGCACTTTGCCAGCCAAAGTCTTTCCAGCCTTTTTATTACATTGTTAGGATTGCTTGAGATCAATCATATGTGTGATTCAAACGAAGAAGTACAGTATCACGCTGATCGCCCGACACATCCATTTCACTTCAAATGTGGAAAAAGTTTGTTTAGTCACATGAAGACGAAGGAGTGTTTACTTGCAAATGGGCGAATTAGTGAGCATGGTCTTTGTCTTTAATTTAAAGGCAAATTAAGCATCGCTGAGATTTAGTCAGTTAGGTTTAAACATACTGTGTAGTCTTTTCAAAACGTTGCCCCGTTTATAGCACATGAAATCAATTATTCATATATATAAAACTATAAATTCTTTAAAAGTGTTTTCAATAACAATTTTAATAGATAAGATAACTACAGACAAGATTGACAGATAGAGCTTTTTTCTAAGAATCGTGGCTATTTTGAAAGAGCAGTTTTTAGTATGACAAAAGTGCTTATTTTTTGGTTGTGTGTTTATTTGTCAGTTACACACAATGTTGTATTATCTGCACAAACAAAACAAACAAAAGCAGCAAAAATGGCTACAAAAGAAATGTATGTAGTTTGGTAAACTCTAGCATTACACAACTTTGAAAACGCTTGGCAAATGAATTTACAAGATCACAACAAGACTTCTCAATGCCATCGATTAATGAAACAAACGAAGCGATTGAAAAGTGACAATGCAGATGTGTAAATCAAATTTCATGAGAGCAAGCGATACTGTACAAATGCGCACCCGTAACACGAAGTTTGGTTTTAAAGAACTCTGCGATAAACATTTTTGCGCAGGCAAGCAGCTATGATCCCCATTTCAAATTTCAAAACTGTAAAATAAGAATAAACATAACTGCGCTCTGCAGTAAACATTAGCAATTAAATTCCATGTGCTGGATGGCTGCAACACTTTGATATGCATCTCAAAAGTATTTTTTAATCATTTCCAAAGAAAGGTGCATACATACTTTTTTCTTTCAGCGTTTGCAAATAAATGATGCAGAATGAAAGTTTTATGAATCCTTTGTATTCAACTTGAAAGCAAAATGGGAAGCTTAGTAAAACTTACAGTTCTTCATCGGTTCAAAAAAAGAATACAATAGAAGGAAGTTGCATTGAATTTAGCAAACGAAATAAACAATTTTCCTCTGATACCTTAGAGAAGACAAAACAGCATATAACTGAATACATGCATAACTACAAAGCAAAACGTTTGTCTGGTATAAATAAATAACAAAACTAAGCTTTTATTCATTTGATTAGTTTTCACAAAAATGTATTACATGAATAACAACATCTTTCTGAACTAAATTAATATGATCAGCTAAGATTTGTAAGTTCTTATTGCTTTTGATATCCTCGTTCTGCACATCGGACATAACGTAAGTGCGCGAGTACACTCCATACAGCAGCAAATATGTCCACACGGAACGTACACCATCACAGCATCGTGATTCCAACATACCTGTGACAAATAATTGCTTTGAAATATTCATATTTACATCTTAGTGGTTAAGCTCAAAATGAGTATACTTCATTTTATTTTTGTGTTGGATTGTTCATTTCTAGAATAACTAATACTTCGCCGATTCCAATAAACAGTGCTTCAAATCAGATATCATTCTTGTGTGCTTAAACCTTAAATTCACTGACCTTGCAAAGTTTTTCAGTTTCAAGTTGTTGTAACTTTACTATCAGATTTTTATCATCTGACAAATTTCCTGAGATTTTTGTTTTGTTGCAAGGATCTTCATGATTTGAAGAACCGTTGTTTAGATCAGTGATCTGAAAAAAACAAAAGTTGGATAATTTTTCTTCTGTTGAACAGATTTAGCAGTCCTTTACTTTGAAGGTTTTACTGTAACTTTATGCACCATGTTTTCTATGTGTTAGGGTGATGATGGAGGTATAAACCTCCTTCACGATATAATTTTCATGACAGACGTTGATGGTCATGGTTCCATCAAAGCAGTGTGTCTTACAATTAGCAGTTTAGCAAGCTGTGACAGTGATAAAAATCTGTCAAATTTCAAGGTCGCAATGGATTGCATAATGCGATGGTACTGAGCGCACTTTTGACAAATTTTTTGTGAAGTTTAACCAGAAAAAGGTATTTTTTTTCTTTATTGTAGAAAATTGCACCTGATCATTATAGCATCTGGTCTTACTTTTCAACGGTTAATATGATACAGAAACTTTTATAACCAACAACATGCAACTTGCTGTGGTGCGCCTTTGCAAAGTGCTCTAGAGCATCTTGCGTTTTAGCCCACTTTACAGTGCAGGATTAAGGATTTGATTTTGCAAGTGGTGTCTTTGAAAAGCTAGAACACAGCTAAGAAAAAGCTCAGGAAAAAGTATCCCGATCACAAGCGCTTTGCTAGAAAACAACACTAGCAGATTATACATCAGTGAACATATGCTTGATGATTTTCACAGCTCGTATGATTGGCAAGATAGAGGTATGTAAGTGCACATCATGAGAAATCAAATATTTAGACAATCTAAGGCATACAATAATCTATTTTTGAAAAGCATTTTCTGAAACTTGATAGGTTTATTGAAAACGGTAAGAACAACAAGCTATTATTTTTGAAATTTTGACTTGCCTGACATAGAGATCAGATTTTCACACTTTGTCTAGTAAACTTCTATCCAAAATTAATATTATATGTATACACACTTTTGTACACACTTTTTCTGCAAGAGCATTTCGTACACACGTTTCTGCGAACGTAACGTGTCGCAACAACCTGGGAGTTTTGTAAATTGACTTTTTCTTCTGGTGAATTGCACAAATCAAAAGGACGTGGGCAGGCATTCGCGAGCAATGACGTTCTCTGTAGTTCGCTCTCGAGGAAAGAGGGCTGGAAATGTGACTTAATCAAAGGCACACGGGCTCCTTGTAGCCTAAAAAGTAAACTAGTATGAGCTTCGAACTTTAATATTTCACATTTCTTAAGCTATACTGTTGCTATAACGCCAGGTAGGCTATACCCCAAATTCAATTTAACATTTTTCACTCCAAGCAACGCTGTAACTGAAAACCTTGAAACAGTTAGTCTTTTTGATTGACTTGAAAAATTTAACCGTTTTGAAAACTTTTCTGCTCGAAAAACTGCGTATTGATAGTTTCGCTGGTCAGCCAAGATTTATTTCTTTCTGATAGATTTTTATACATAAAGCAAATCCACAAGCCGAAAAAGAATATTAAAAGCATTAGTGTTTGATGTTGATGGATGACTCTGCTTCATTCCTTTTACGTCTCGTTTTTCCTTTATCGAACATTCGATATAATGACGTTGAATGAAAGTCCAAACACATTCGTCAGAACCAGGACTTTATAACAAGTTGTTTCGCGCACGCTTTTGCAGGCATACATACTAATGAGGCACTTTGTTAAAGAACTTAATGTAAAACAAGACTGCTGCAATGCAATCAAAGCAGATCGTATAAAACATGCAGCGAATTTTGCTTCAATCACAGTTATTTGAAGAAAATGTCAGGAATGAGAATGCGTAGTTTTAGGTGAAATCGATATCCAATCCAAAACAATTTGCTGATTTGTTAAAGTGCTTCATCTTTATGAAGACTAGTTACTTGAATACAGTTGAAAGATGTTCATTTTTTATGCGTCACTGTTGTTGAATATTATTTTGAAATTTCAAAGATTCTGCTATTGTCCAATGTAATGTGGACACACCAACGCTAATGGTAAAGGAAGCATACGTAGCAATATTTCCAACTTTTATTAAAAATATCAATGCTGTAGTGGTATAATTTTTATGTTTAAAGAAAGTTTTATTATACACGTTTTGAAGTGCCAGGAGTGGTTTGGCGGCGCCCATCACCCCTTACACATAGCCATGGACCATGCAGATGATTTCGCAGTCAATGCTGCGTGAGAGACAGGCCAGTTTTGTTATTAAAGTTTTGATTGCCTTGAATGTTTTCCAGAGTAATTATCCTGATACGGAAGGCACATGATCCTTTGGTTGTAGTATCTCTCCTATTAAAATGCCCAAAATACATCTGGTAATTTTTTCTTTTTGTTTCTCTAAAAACTCATATGAATTTCAATATGAAATAAAATTCTAACAGACGGTTAGTTAGTGCATTCACATGATTTTCTGTATTTTTATAAAAAATATTAATATTGTAAGTTTAGGACGACATACCTCAGAGTTGGTTGAACGATCTTGCTTGAAGCAGTCAACATTGGTCGATTGATGTTTGGAAATTGAGCAACAATGCTTTGGACAAACTCAGGACCTCTTTGGTGAACAAGAAATTCACACGTTGGATACCATTTTGCGTGTTCGACCCAAGGATCATCATCTTGTTTCCAGTTTTGCAAACCTCCGTTGCACTGAAAGCATTTCGTGCGATCGCGAACACCTGAACAAAAAGGAAAACTTAATGTTTAATTTTTAATGAAAAAACAATCTAACCGTTTCAAAGAACAAATGGCAAAATGAAGCTAAATGTGTTACTGCATTCTGAAATGAACATTTTCAAAACTTGTTTATTCAAACAAAAAACATTAGTATCATCTTTGAAATTTTGTGCATAATTCCTGTGCAAGCACTGTTTGAATGGAAGATATTCTATTGTTTGAAAAAACATGATATATGTTCTGAATGATCTTTGGTAAAGATGTGAAATAACGTTTAGTTCAATTTTCATTTTTTCTTTGTTTTCTATGGGCTAAAGTGCTAGACACACTAAAAAGTAGTTCATAGATTTCAAACTGCTTATACAATGTAAATGTACAATTCCATCATATTTCTTTGGTCTATATCAGGTGTTTCTCTGTGCACATTACGAATATCAAAAGCATTTTATCACATGTACAAATTCTTAATGTACTCTCTCTTACAAAAAGAACCAGATAAAAAATGAAATATTCAGTTTGCATTCGATTGAAAGTGCGAAGTATGGCTTAAGATTTCGAAAATGTTGAATTCGTTCAAAGTAACAGACACACATTGTCTCACCTAATGAGAAAAATCCAGCCGCAGCAAGTAGTTCTGGAGGTGCAATAGTGAAATTCCAATCGACAAATGTTTTAATTCGATCTTTCTTTAATATCATACTTGCAGTTGCCGGAAAGGAGCAGGGAAACATGAGAGATAATTTTGTTTTTTTCACATCGATCGGTTCGCTTCTTGTTGATGTCACAAAAAGCACCTGCGAGATTCATTGCAATTAAAATCGTAGTAAATCTGAAAGTTAAAACAAATTAACTTTAACGCATTTACTGACGAAAACGTCAAAGTTAGTATCAAATAAAATTGCCCAGCCGTAACTAGGCTGTTGCCAACGTAGGCATTGACTGGATATGTGCGGTAAAATACCGCTGATAATAGCAATAATATTCAGGTATGGCCAGAAACGTTTTAAATTAAACACTTTTGATTAGTTATTTTCATAGCAATTTAGTTACAATTCTTCACATAGTAATGCAGTTTTCTAATTTTTAAAATATCTAGTGTCATTTGTATTGATCTATAAAATACAGTAGTTCGTTATTTCTATATAAAAAGCAAAGTGGTGCTGAAATCATTATTGAAAACAAACAACGTTTTTTTGAGAAAGACAAGCTTCTGTACGTTAATTAGAAAAGACGGTTTTCGGAAAGCTTCTCGGCAAAATCGAAGAAAAGAAGAAATTCGCGTTTTGGGAGAAAATAAAAACAACAATCTAGTATAATATGAATCACTTTCAGCACTTACAAAGCACATTCTACATCTTTTCAATATTCAGTAAGAAGGTTCTCATTCAATATGAAACAAAGGGTAATTTAGAGTAACGAAGTCTTTAAAGTAAGTTATTTTGCAATTGAAATGGTACAAGAAAGCGGTTTGTTTAATCACCTAACCAACATTAAGTATCTTGCGCTTTCAACAAATTTGGGCAAGAATCAGTGAAAATAATGAGTTTGCGCGTCCTAAACAAACATGAAAGATTGGCTTGCATATTTGTGAAACTTTTAACCTGTTGTTCACAGTCCGGTATGTTATTGTTTTCTCGACCTTGAGCCATTACGCAGTGCGGAAAATGTGTGATGTGCTCCGTACACGGGTTGTCCAACCTTCTCCAGTTTCTTAGAACTCCTCCACAACTGAAGCACTGAGTCCTGTCCAAGTTGCCCAAGTAGAACCAACCTGCTGCTGCCATGTCTTTTGCAGGTGGTGTAGAGCCACTGGGCCAGTCGCCAACGAAAGTCTGGAAACGGTCTGCTTCACTACACAGATTCAATGAATTGATAAGCCTCTCCTGATCAGGGTTTCTGATAGTGGCGAGCTGACGATAACGAGGAACACACCATCGAGATGTTCCGGCGGCGTTGGACGGACTTGCAGATTGATAGTTGTTTAAACCCATATTATGGCAGTGATATTAATACTTTGAAAGAAAAAAAATTAAGATTGCATGTTTGAGTTTTGTTCATGCTTATTATGTGGCTTTTTATGCTTTCCAAGGTTCCTGCAAAAGATATCCCATAATTCTTTCTTTTTTTGATTTTCTGTGCTACATTCATCTAAATAAACTCACGTTTGTTTTCTAATGCGCAAAGAAAAGGCACTCAGGCACTCCTACTCACTTTGAATTTGAACTTTGTTACTTCGTTTTTGCCTGCTTAGACCAGATTTGTAGATCCCCAACATTTTGATCAACCCTGGCTTTAAGTTGAGACTGTATAGTTATAACAATTTAGATTGCTTACCACCAGCAAAGATTATCTCAAGTCTGTTTTTTTAACTGTCTGTAACCAAATTCCACGTTTTCATATTAGCACTGTTCGCTATTGAGATCACACACAGTTTATTAGCGAAAACGTGTTAAATTTTTACATCACACAAGCAGTATTTAAATGCAACATCTTTATCTTTTTCATCATACATTCAGCTCAAAATTTGAATTTATAATGTTCATAGTTCCAAAGGTCTATTCACAGTGGAATGTATGTCTGACGTAAACACAGTCTGTGGGTGATTGCCAAAGTATTATCTTTCACAAAGCATATCCACGGTTTCTTTCGGTATTAAGCTGCACATATGATGATTAGGCACAGAATAACTGAGAAAATCTCTTCCTTTCTCATTTCCCTACCTCGTTTGAGATTCCAAGAGCAAAGAATAAAAAAAGTTCAAGTAGTTTAATCAAGCATTCAAGGGCTTTAGGCACGTTTGTCCTGGAAAACAAATTAACAGTTTGTTACACAGTAGTTTCATGCATGTACTGAACGTACAGCCGTTGGCTGTTTGGACGAACACCGACGAAAATTGAAATGTAAAATAATTCTTCTTGTCAAAACGGTTCCACTGAATCGACTACCTACAAGCTATCACGTAACATTGCAATATCGCAAGTGCGTAAGTTTTACTAATGTTCAAACAAGCACGTAATCAGGGGCACAAAAGGAAGGACATATGCAACGCAGCCAAGAGCATATTTTGGACTATCATTATTTTTTTGGTTTGACTGCTGAAAGCGAAGGAAAAACATTTAGTCACAATCTTGAAAAAAATAACAATAAAACAAATAAACAGTGAAACCTTGGATATTATTTAAGTTGTAGAGATAGCTCAATTAAATATCTGCTCAACAAAATAAAATTTTTACTGCACACTAAACGTTCAGTTTCGTTGCATTTATACTCGGTTTCTGTACTGCTTTCGGGAGTGTCCCGCCCGAACATTTTTGTAGAGATTGCTGCATTGATGACGAGTGAATGTTGCATTGATGACGAGTACATGGCAGCTCCGAGCGTAAACATTTCCTCTGCACAAGCAATTACCGCCGGTCACGAGGCTTGACAGGTCGCAATCAAAGGCGTGACGAGGTTAGATGGCACCCGGACCAAGAAGCAAGTTTAACGTCCTCATGTTCGAACCTGAGTTTTTTCGGAAGCAAATGTACTGTATTGAAGAAAGTACTTGTGACATTGTTTGGTCTTTTCGGCTCCCCCGCAGTCATTCGGTGTCTCCGCAGTAATTCAGCGACCTCATAGTGATTCGGCGTCCGGCTAATTGTACCCCCTTTTCCCCCTTCGCTACGCCCCTGGCTGCAAGTACCAGTTTACAATTCTTCGGTATGACCTGACTGGGAAACTTCGGTCTGAACCGGGTGAGAACCAAACCTCCGCAGATGTGGTGACGCGTGCTCAACCGACTGTACCTGATTGGCCATTTTGGAAAAAGGTCAAATCTTAATTTTTAAGAAGTAAACCAGTCTCAATACTGTTTTCAAGATGACGTCAAAGTGTATAATTTGCGATGATTATTTTGCAAAACAATTATATCTTTGTATAATCTCAGGCAGATATCCATTTCAATGTAGATGTCAGTTTAGGCATAATGCTTTCCAAAATTTTGGAAAATTTGCAGAAATTTTGAAACATTTTTAAAAATAACAAAGTGACAAAAACATCAAAAGGATTTTTTCACGAAGACAATTTGTCGTTACTCTCGTTTTATTCCATTCCAGATAAAAACATTTTTGTATTATGTTATTGCTTATGACTCCTAATATTGCATCAAGACATAAATTGAATACTTCGAAACTGAAGAGAATTTTTTAAGTCTGCATTGAGACCACATCTGGATTTCCATCACCAGAAGTCATGAAATCATCAGCAAAACAGCTACTTGACATAATTTATTGCATTTAACCGACAAATCAAGTTTCTAGAAACAACCTTTTTTAACTTTCGCAGAACCGTTTCAAAAGTGACCATCGAGTTGCATTTCAAATTTACAATATTGTAGCTCTTGTGCATTAGATTAGCGTCTCGAAACTGATTTAAGATTTTTTAAATTATCGAACCGCCACGGCAATTTGCATTTCCCATTTCTATTTTTCAGGTATTTCAGCAGAGCCGGAAAAATATCGATATCAGCATCGTGCGTTAATGAAACTATCCAATAGTAAATTGGAGTAAATAAATAAATTAATGAGCAAATAAATCTTCGGCAGTTACAGGGAACTACAAACGCATGGTGCAGACCATGCATGGAATTTATGGGAAGATGATTGTAGTTTGTAGTTCGGTTAAGATATTGGTATATGAAAAAATCAATAGAATAAAAAGTTTCTGGTACATGTATGTATTCTGCGTAATGTAAATCAAAGCTTTGTTTGCTGTCTCGCATGTTAGCTTATTTTTCAAAAATACATATTTCATTTTATATAAAAAAGGCCATCAGTGATCTTCCTGCACAGCGTGACGAATGTCACACCGGCTTTGTCCTGTTTTGTTTAAAATCACGTCATTCAAGAAAGCGTCAAATAGCTGCGGATATGCTTGAAACCTCAGTTACTTGTAATATCTCTTACTCTCGAAATATTTCCAAATAGTGCAGTTCTGGGAAGCTCTAAAGCCAATAGTAAGAGTAAGGTACGGCTACATTACTGTTTTCCAGCATAAATGCAAACGTCATCCAATGCGCTTCTAGGAATTCTTGTTAGATTTTTTAAAATCAGCTTATTCCACATTACTGCAGAAAGTCTACGTCACATTGTTCTGATGCGCATTTGCCGAATCTATTAAATTTCTTTATTTATGTCTGCTTCAAATATGCAATAGTTATCTTCAGGAGCAGGAGAAGCACATATATTGAATTTTAAGAGACTGATCCCAACTAGCGTATGGTTAACTTTCTATTTGATTAGAATGTAACCTACGCAAGATAAGCAGAGACCTAATCGCTGAGTGGTTTTTCATTGTGTTGAAATGGATTTTATGCTAAATAAGTCGCACATGAGAGCAACGCACTGCCGACTGCAAGCAGAAAAAATTCGTTTAGGCACGCATAATTAGCAGAGTGAAATTGCAACTCAGGAAAACGTCTGGAAACTAAAATTGCATTTCTTTTCCTCAGGCTTTCAGCCGATCCTTTTCTATTTATTTTGTTCAATCCACAGAAGACGCTTTCTCATTTGCAAAAATAACATCTGTGATTCTGGCTTTTACGCTACAACAAATTTAAAAGTTATGCGAAAGAAAAGTATTTCAGTTTGGTTCTCAATCTCAAGAATACAGTACTGTTATCAGGTCCTTTTTTTCTGTTTTCCACCTATCTAACTCATTTCATGCACTCTAAATTTCCTTTTCATACTAGAAAATGTTTCAAAATCTGCAGATATTTTGTCGCATCGGGTCATGAGTTTGGTGGAAAGTGAATGAAAAACTAAGGCGAAATTTTGCAAACACCTAAGTCTTTTGCAAAGCATACAAAACTTCTTTCCGCATGCTACAATTTCTGCAAATTCTGCCATGCCTCTTTTTCTCTGACGTTGCAGCATTGGACGTACATACAGGCTCAACCATGCTTTGTGTGGGCGCAGACGCGGTTTCCCAAACAACTGACACGTTTCAGAGAAAATCAGGGAAATACCGAGGGAGATACCCTGTTAAAGTTACCCGAGCGGGACAGGATTTCCTTGTCAGGTATTTTAATGATAAGCGCCGCACGGTGCCTTTCTCCGACTTTGCAGTTGAAATCCACTCATTTCATGAAATCAACAGAAGAATTGACGTTACACGGGAACTTGCAAAAATGATATCACTCAGGTGCAGCCATTTTGCAGGCGTGAATGCGAGTCTTTTGAGAGTGAAGTATCAGGCCCCAAATTTCTGGTGCCTGGTGGGTTTCAGGAACGTACATACGATCATCGTCTGACAATTAACGAAATGTGCGAACGTCTGAGCAAAAAAGCCAACCATTTATTCCAGAAATGGAAATATTAAAAGTGTAAGCACCTTATATGGATCGATTGCAATTTTTCTGGATTTCCTTTTTTCATCCCGCAGAAAAAACTGCCCTGAGTTTTTTCTATTTGTCCCAAATGAGCTCTCAGAATGTTCCTCAGCATGCAGCACATCTGATCTAAATTCCAATGAAATGTTGCACATTGTTGAAATCACGCTAAGAATCCGGTCATTCTACTATCTGAATAGCTCAGTTTCCCATACTGTGCAACTGTAAAGTGCTTGTGTGCATGGGCGTTCCGATACATTTTCCCGGTGGTCAACGTCGATATTTTACAGCCCTTTTCAGTTTGCTGATGATGCAATGCAAATGGACGTTCACGAAATACTTTACCCTTTAGACATCACAAAAAATGCCCAATGTTTTGGCAACAGTCACAAAAATGCGTCTCGTTGGCAGTAATAGCCAAATATATTACGGTAATTTACACAATAGGCTATCTGCAGATTTTCACAGCACGTGTTTCTTGGCAAAGAAGCATCGGTATGGTCTTTAACGGAACCACAAATTTTCTCTTGATTTTACCTAGAAAGACATTTCAGCGTCACTTAGAGACAAGAGCTGCAAACTGTAGGTATCTCGTCCAAAGCGATCAATCGCCCTTCCAACAAAACCTTGCTTGTCTTTGCCAATTTTTTCACAGTGTACACTCGATCATACAACAACCGGACAAGCGTTCATCTGATGTTGTCGACGGAAACCAAGGTTTCACTTTTCACAAAGTACGAACCTATCTCTTTGCAGTCCAGGTCATTTCTGGAAGAGTCAGCGTCATAATCCATAGCTTTTTGTTTTGTTTTGCCTTGCTCTTACACCTCATCTTTTTTTTACTTTGTTTGAACATTTTTTTGACAACACCAAATGACTCAGGTTTGGGCAGAGTTAGATGTTGTACGGCTGTCTAGTCCGATCCGTTCAGGAGTTATGGCTGATCATTGCCTTTGCACCAAAATTTTGGCGCGAGCGGAACTGACAGGGTTAATAGCAGTGAAGTGATGTCTTTTAGTTGTGGTTTGAGTTATGGAAAAATATCGGAATCGACCTCGGTTATGGGCAATGTAAAATGAAACACATCGGTATCGGCGCAAAAAGGCCTTTATGGTCGAGTTCTAGACTTCACATTTTCAACATATGTTTCGTCTTTTTATGCTCGCTCATTAGTATCATGCACTTTGGATAAAGCGAGAAAAGAAAACAGGATATCTAGTAAAGAAATTATTGAATCTAGTTAATACACAACAGTGATTTGCAAAAATATTCTTCTGATGTTGGTGTGTGAACATTTGATCGAAATGCTTGGCGTGAACACTGACTTGGAAGATGTAGATCGAAAGGCAAACCTTATTCGGTTAATTTCTCTGCTATTAAAAAGAGCTCCTTGAATCCTCTTCTGCGCTTTGTCGGTGACAAAAGAACACCAGGACAGGTCTTGCACATGATTGCAAACCTATAAAATGTCGAGCTGAACACTTTCAAAAGTGCTTTAGTTACCGGTCTAGTTGCGCAAGATAGCTTGAAAGAGTATCCAAGTTAAACAAAACGATGCGGAACTGCAAGAACATTTCTACTGATGGGTCCTCTGTCCAGGTTTATGTGTGTTTGTGGTAGACAACATGCACAACTGTCGGAATATTTCTTTGAAGTTAGTAAAAAACACCCCGTATGCTTTTGTACTTTGCAGTCCTTCGAGTGTCGCACAGCAGTGGCATATTTCGAACAAGAGATCTTCTTTTAGGAATATCTCTAAGAAATCTACTAATAGCCTTTAAAACACCAATAGAATGTTTAATTTCTGGAATTGATTTCAGGTCGTTTATTATTAAATTCAGTCTATGCGCAGCGCAGTGAACGAACGCTACTTTCGAGTACCTTCTTTTCATTTTTGCTTTCACTACGCTTTGTCTCATTACCGTCGAGCAGCCGTCTTAACCTTGACCGAGCAAGCAATCTAAGCAACCAATGTTTGCACGTTGTTGGAATACAGCGTTTGCAACAGACTCAGCGCTCAGTCCAGTCAGCGCTCGGACAGGCGTGCATCAAAGCATTTGCTAGAGCCTCTTCAATATGCTTTTGTATGGTTTTGGCTCCACCTTCGAAGCGAAACATAATCAAGTCCTTCGTATTTCACGAAGTGCTTGATTCTCCTCGTAAAGCCAAACCGTGTGTGGCACAGTATACAATCGTCGAAATTATCGTATAACTTCTTACTGTTTTCTTGCCATTGCCGTATCAAAACAGTATCGATTTGACACATTTCCATCGCCACGGGGGACTTTGTTGGGTTAGCCCCCCCCCAAATCGAAATATGAAACACTACAAATCATTGGAGATTTTATCAAGTTTTCCATATCGATTTCCCCCGGCACAAACGTAAAGCCCCCCCCACACGCGGACGTAAAGTCCCCCTCGTGAAGACTTTCTAGCGACCGCTCTGATTTGACATACTGTACAACGGTTTTCCTACATTACTTCCGATATTCATGAACTGCAATGCATCAGTGTGAGCATCTCTGTGGCAATTTGCTAAAAATATGGTTTTCGCATTACCATGAAAGCTTTTATACTTTGTGAAGGGTGTCACAGTGAATGGTCCCTGCGATCCATGGTGAACAGGTTGTGGGAAAATTGCACAATACTTACACAAAAGCTCCTTTCAAAGAAGGAGAGTGCGTAATCCACGGTGAATACTGTGGTGGAAAGCACAGGCTCCATACGCATCCTTCTTGAAATCACGCTCAAGTGGAAGAGTTATACAAGTTTGCTAAAATGGTGTGCGTTCTGTCATCCGTTACAGCTTTTACAGAATTGATATATAATCCAATATCGCTATCACCGTGAACAGTAGATTCCTAAGTGTGAATAGGTCTTAAACTATCTACAACTACGTTTGTGGTGCTCTCAGTGTGAGAAGTTTGAACCTCACTTCTCAATCTTTTGTCTGAAATGGTTTCTACACTTCGGCTATCCGAAATGCTTTCTTTTTTCACAAACTGCCTAATATCCATTTCTTGCAGACTTTTCACAAATAAGTCATACTTTCAACGGCGACAACAACATCAGCGGTGAAAAAAGCATGAAAGTTCGGCACTCTAGCAAAAATGTTTCAAGCAATGAGAAGTAGAACTATATGTTGACTGACACAACTATGGGACAACTTGCTAAAGTTAGAACACCACGCATCTTAAATGATTGAGCTGATATATTACGAAAACGTGCCACAACAAACATAGCTTTGCACTCAGTACTCACTCAGAAGTCAGAAATAAACCTTAACTTTTAAGACGTATTCCCACAAACCTGCATAGCCATATTCTAACAAGGCATGTTTTATACCGTGTGAAAAAAACTCTGCATAAGCGCTGCTTGATTTAAGTCACATTATTATCGTATAATGTCTTCAATGAAACACGCAACGCACTAGACGTAAAGCATGCATCGCAGTAACAAGGAACTCACAAGCACATGAAAGCACATGAAAGGACACGTTGATATGCACGTGGCGGTAGTAGAATTGTATACGCTTGATGGCGCTAACACACTTACTTTGATGAAACACAAGCGTAAAGGGCAAACGCATGAATGACTCCATCACGATTATTATAGTCTAGTGCTGCGACGATTTATAAAATGCATGCGGGAGTGGGATGCTGCGAAGGACCAGGGATCATTTAGGCTGCAGACCTCCATAGGACGAAGCTGCTGTTGCAACCTCTCCGGTAGTGTTGGGTTGGTTTTGTGATTCACCACGAACGGGATGTGCGTGAAGAATAACACCATCATATGTGTATAGCGAGTAAGCAATTGTAAGAGAGATTGCGAGCATGATATCTATTGTTGCTTGCTGCCACGGTGCGAAACTTTGCGCATAATTTAAGAATATGAACGGCCAGAGCAACATGAGCAGTGAAAAGACAAGAAAGTTAGACATTCTCGCAAAACTATTTCAGGCAATGAGATGCAGAACTATATATGTCAACAATACTATCGGGCAACTTACTGAAGTTGGAACACCACGCAGGCAACGCTGAGCATATTATCCAGCAAAGCAAATTGCGATCAGATTCGGCTGCGTCACTCTTATGGTGTCTTGACGCCACAGCAAATAGAGCTTTGCACTCAGTGCTCACTAAAAAGTCAGAAGGAAACCTTAACGATAAAGACGTATCCCCACAAATCTGCATAGACGTATTCCAACAAGCCAAGTAATTTTATGCTGTGTGAGAAAAAACTTGTACAAGAGGCGTTTGATTAAGCTATTCACTCGGGCACGTTGATCACAGTCTCACACTAACAATGGGTTTTTCAAACTTGTGGAAGCACTGTTACAGATTTACTTATGCTTCTTTTCACACAGTATGGTTTTCTTAACCTGTGGGCCACGGAAAAATTTTAATGGCCCACGGCCTGTTATTGTTGAAATTGAGTAGGTTTTTCAAGCTGAATGTTTTAATCTTTTAATCGAAAACGTAGACGACTCTTCAGCTAAAAACGTCATAATATTACGGTCTCTGGTCAATACGTGTTAGAAATTATTGCAAAATGGAAATTTCCACATAGCCTATCACGTTGTGCACAACATGCATTTACTGAAGGCAGTTTGAAGCAGACAAGTGAGTCTTGTAGCAATGAAAACGAAATCAAGAAGTTGGCTTAATATGGAAGATTACTTGTTTATCATGTATTGAGCCTCGAATATTCATTCTCCTGTCCGCTCCTTCGGGGAAGGTCGCGGGGCCAGTAGACATTGGAGGACTTGACATACGTCACGGTCAACAGAAATCTCAGACAGTTCTGCTGGCTCGACACCAAGACGGGACCAAGCAAGGTCGGAGATCATGGGCGTCGGAAGGGGGGGGGGCAGGGGGGG
>JGI24158J21664_10004454_pt1 | contig 18049 bp, 9 predicted proteins | sample Ectturendosymbi3_FD_21664 | JGI IMG/M metagenome (IMG submission 21664)
AATTTACACAGCACACATCAAAAAAGTAATCGCCACACCTTGTTCCTTTACTCTGAGAAGAAAAAGAACTGACAAACAATAAAAGGTCAGAAATTTCGCAGAGGTCAGAAATTTCGCAGAGGTCAAAAATTTCGCTTGACAAATTTCGCTTGACAACAAACCATACTCATTCGCAACAACCTGCACGGTGATGTTGGTTGGAGTTGCTCTTTTCCGTCTTGTTCTTTCAGTTGTAGTAGATAATGGGCGGTTGTTTAAAAGACGCTCCATCGCTCTTTTAAAGTCCATTCGGAATTCAGTTGTCGAAGCGTTAACAAATCTTNCTNTCGTGAACTCTGCAAATCAACAAATACAAATATATTCTAACCGTCGATAAGCAAGTGTTTGTGTTGAAGCTACACTGCCTCTGCTGCAACTGGGGATTGGTACGTTTGAACAGTTATTCTAACTATCAGGTTTCCAGGTTAAGTACCATTAAGAATAACGATGTCCTAAACTACGATAGATGTTGACAACACCCTATGCTCACCACTTCCATCCTGAAAGTATGTATTAAAATATTTTTCATCAAACCTTCCATGACTTGGAATGATTTTGACCGACCCAGGCAATGTTCACTTCAAATCATTAGGCGAGCTGGACAACGTTCTATTGTTCGCAACCCAGAAAAAATCGAATCACCCCCCCGAGCTTCCTTGAGCATTTTTTTGTATTTGTTTTTTCGGAAGGAGAAATTACAAAGAAGCAAATTCTAATTTCGTTTGAAACATGTACCCAGCGACAGACGTCATTGTGTCTTTGTTAAACAATACAGAAGAGACGCTACATAAACCAAATTCTAATTGCCAACAAAACAACGTATAACAGTTGTTAAAACATATCATGGTATCGTGGCATGAGAGTCTTAAATTATTGTCAGGTGCACCGCATTGGTCGTGAATACATTTCTCAAATGACACATTCATACTTTTTTCCAAAGATATACTCAATTGGAAAATAACTTGGCAGAACTTAAACACACATAAATTTGAGCAAGTCCGTTTTACCTGCTAAAGCTAATAATTTAGAAGTTTATGTAACAAGCGAATGTCATCAAACGTCCTTTCAACAAAACAACAAAATATCAAAAATCTATGGCTATGCTAAAAAATCAGAGAAATATCAACAAAACAAGCAAACAAAACAAAATCTCTTCCAACATATTCGCTGAGCAAACTGATGCAAGCACAAAATCTTAATTAAAAACCCTTCAAGGCCCGCAATAGGCACGATCGTGACTTTTAAAGTCATCATCGGCCATAACTCGCACACGGAGTGCGCTAGAGAGTCAGTGAATACACAGCTTCGCATTTGCAACACAGCAACGCATTTTTGAGGTGTTTCGCGTAATGATGACGTCTTTTTGGAGGAAAGCCAGTTTTTCACGTGACCAAAAAAATCGTTGTTATTATTCAAAATGCCGTGGAGCGGAAACGAAACACGTTGGAAATAGTTTCTATGTGAAAATAGTCAGTCGTGACCATAAATTTGCGAAAATAATTGAAAAAAATGAAGTTTATTTCTTTTTGGGGGGGGAAATGACTTTTGGGGCAAAATTTGTTTGGTGGACAAACGACCCAAAACCCAAAACTTTTGAGATGCTTTTACCTGCTTCGGGTCTCTGAAAGGGTAAATTGTACCCAATCAACACACACGAAACGTCAGAAAATTGCAGAACAGGTTTCCCTCGGTGTCTTGCAATATCCCACCAAATTGAAAATATTGAAAGGAAAAAATGTTATGGACGTTTTTGACGAGAATTAATTAATCCCCTAGAACAGTGGTTCTCAAACTGCGTGCCGCGGCACTCTAGTGTGCCGTGAGAGATTCTCAGGTGTGCCGCGGAACTTTTTGGATTTTTTGAAAACAAACACTTTGCATTACAATTAGGCAAGCCTGCAAGACTTGAGTGCACTCTATCCATTAGATAAGGGGTCCGTAATTATATTTTGGCGCACCCTAAAAAATAGCTCTAAATTCTCGCGGCCCAAACATTTTGTGAGCGCATAATTTTGTGGAAAATACTTTATAATTAATTATAAATTTTAAGACTACTGTTGACAATAGCAATTTTCTTGCACAAAATTGTATGAAACTTTGGACATCAAGGAGTAAATGATTGCGTTTATCCAATTTAACTGGGAATGGCAATTTTTAAATGTAAATTTGAATTTTTTCACGACCCAGTGTTGAAGGTCTCGCGACCCAAATTTGGGTTGCGACCCACTATTTGCGGAACCCTACATTGGACAACTGATAATATGGTATTTTCCTATTGCCTTGCCGATGTAGTAGGGTTATTGTCACGTTATAATTGGATTGTCACATTATAATTGCTATGTAGTAATGTATTTTGAAACAAGACGTCCCACCTTTCACCATGTTGACTTCAACGCTGAGCTAGGCTAACAGGAAAGCAATTGTATTTAGTCCGATTAAAATGATATAATTATAAGGTTTTCAGAGATGTTCAGCTGGGTACTTAATCCATTTGGAATCAATGAATTAAGCAATATTTAAACAGAAGAGGAAGAGCAGCTTATCATGGGCGTCCGAAAGGCGGCAAAACGGGCATTTGCACCCCTTGGAATTTGGGACTAAGAACCAAAATTTTCCAGAAAACCTGACGTCAGCAGCTCCATTCCGATTAATTGATTTATATCTTGCAATGACGATATTTGCCGCCATGACACTCACACTACACAAGACAGCAGGGCAATTGCAACCCTCGCGAAATTTTAAACCTTTTTCAGACGTTAGGTGCAACAACAAGTTGATCATCATTTCCCTACCGAAAATAGTACAACATCATGTTACGATTATTTTTCCCCACGAAAATATCAGCTGGTTGCGGCCCTGTACCTGAGTGAATGGCTTATTCAAAACAAACGCTTATCCAGGCTTCTTTTCGCACGGTATAAAATCAAATCGTGGCTTATTAACTATGCCGCCTTGTGGTAATACGTCTTAACCGTTAAGATTTATTTCTGGCTTCTGAATAAGTGCAAAGCTCTATTTGCTGTAGCGAGTTATTGCAATTTATATGCTCATTTTTTTTAATCTTGCGTGGTGTTCTAACTTTAGTAAGTTGTGCGAAAGTCGTGTCAACATAGGCCTATGGGACATGTCTACTTCTCCTTGCTTGAAAGTTTTGCGAGGGCCTCTTACTTTCTTCTTTTTCCACCGGTAATGTTGTTCTCGCCGTTGAATTTTCTTTAACTGTGATTTGCTTGCAGGAAGTGCTCAAAAAGGGGTATTAGGCTGTTTATGAACAGAAAAAGCATTTCTGACAGCCGAAGTATAGAAAACATGCCAGACTATACATTGAGAAGTGAGGTTCAACCAGCTCGTCTAATGACCAGGGACACGGGAGAGTGGCTGAATATGACTGAGCACAGCCCCCTTTGAATTTTAATAAAGGGAGCAAAGGGGCACTGGTACCTTTACATAACAATACCATAGGTCATTTCATTGTTTAGAAAGATCGACTTAAAACAAATTTATTGCAGCTATTTGCGCACCCAGAAGATTCAGAATGGTTTTCTACAATTTTTGTCGTTATTTTTGAGGTCAACATTGTTGCTGAACAGAATCAAGCATTTTTTACTGCACCCCCTGCCCCACCGCTTCTCTGACGTCACTGCTAATGACATCACCACAAACATAGTTGTGGATATTTCAAGTCAATTCAGACTCAGTTCTCTGCAGTTGGCAATGATGACGATATTAAATTATACGTCAGTTCAGCAAAAGCTGTAACGGATGGCAGAAAGTACACCCTTGTGGCAAACTTGTATACACTTCCACCTGAATGCGATTTTAAAAAGGATGTGAATGGAGCGCGTGCTTTCATGGGAATATTTTTGCGGTATAGTAAGGGCAAAACTTTTTATGAGCGTCCATTTGTCAGCAACCTGAAAACGATAAGCAAAATGTTGATATTGCCACCACCTGGAAAATTTCTGCGGACGCCTATACAGCTCACTGATGTACAAAACGACCCGGTTTTTTTTCAAGCATTGTTCCCCAAAACAACTTGGACGTGTTTTGGCAACCTGCTTACAAATTGTACTCAATCGATGTCAAAGCCAACAAAACAATCTTGCAATTGCCATCTTTATGGCTCTGTGAATATGGATTTTCTGGAACCTCGTTTTAATCTCATTTGTTTCCCAAAATAGTCGCACCCATCGCATTAATTTTTCTGAACAACTTTGTTTCGTAGGAAGTGTGTCGCGATTATTTTTAATTCTGCGCCGCAAGCTGAAAAAATTTGAGAATCACTGCTCTGGAAAATTAGCTTATTCAAACATTGTTTGGAATTTATGTTTGGAATTTTTTGTTACTTAGGGTTTTCAGACGTAGTCCAAGCCAAAAAAAAACGTTTCGAAAAAGCTGACAAGTAAGCGTGAAAGCAATTATTGAATTCTAAGGCAAATTGCCAAAAAGTCGCTTCCGGAAAATCAAAAGTTTGCATTTTTCTTATAATTTTCAAATGTTAAGGTACCTTTCCTAAACTCATGGGATCGATTGCTCTCTTGCAAAAATCCTAGGATGTCTTCACTGACTCTCAAGCGCAATCCACTCGCGAGTTATGGCCGATAACAACTTTGAACGTCAAAACCGTGCCTTTTGCCGGCCTTAAAGGGTTTCAAGTAGTTATCCAAACTAAACGGAAATTTATTCAGCTGGTGTGACACGCATGCATGGTACACTGGTTTTTCACTGCGAAGCGATTAAAGGTCAAACTTGTCAAAAACCGCATCGGTTGCCACAATTCTGACGCTCTGGTTTTCCACCCAGTTTTGCGCAAAAACAAGTCAAAAATACAGACTTTCTGCTTTGTGTTCTTGTTTGACACTCACACCGACCACGTTTCAACCAAAAAAAAACTTGGTACAAAAAATAAATTTCAGACAAAAAAAGGGGGAAAAACAAACTCGAATCAAATTCAGTCAGTCATGACATTTCGTCTGCCCAGAAAAAAAACGGTGCATGGCATTGCTTCCCAAAATCGAGAAGTATTGGTCAAAAGCAACGCGACTGGCGCGCACGCCATGATCTCAATGGGCGGCCATCTTGAAACGTAGTCAGGAACAAAGATTACCGAACTGATGCAAAGACAACACAATACATTGTTGTCGTTTATGACAACACACATACCTGATGTGACAATCAATTCACGAGCGGAGGTAGCGGCACTTGTTTGCTCAGCTGTACTCGCGTTTGTTGTGTTCACGTTTGCAGAGGTCGTCGCTGCAGCGGTGCTGGGCGCAGTTGAGGGGGTGAGCTCCACGGTGGTGTCTACGCCACCGGATTCCTCAGGGTCAGATACCGGGGTTGTTTCTGTGGAGATTTCGAGAACGGTTGTCGAGAACGCATCGGCGACAGTCTGCACATCATCACCAGCAGCAGCAGTAGGAGTGGTGGCGGTGGACAAATCAGATGACTCTGCAGTCGGGGAAATCGCGGTCGGAGACGTCACTGAAGCGGGCGCTGACGCGGTTTCAACGAACACTGTAGCGGTTGTGATTACTGGCGGCGGGTCTGCGGTGGCAGGGGCTCCCGTGGGGTCGTCACTTGGTGCATCTTCAGTGGTCGCAGAGACGTTGCCGGTGGTGGCAGCACTTGTATCAAGCGGCTTTGTTCCCGCAGTTGTAACAGTAGCGGGGTCTGCTGGTAATGATGCCGTGGTTTCGTTCGCTGCAGCACTCGTTGTTGCAGGGACTTCCGTTGTTCCAGCTCCGCTGAAGGCTTCGTCAGTCGTCGTTTCAGTAGGGCCGGTGCTGTCGTCCACTCCACTACCCTCTGCAAATCAAAATCGCACAGATTGCGTCGCCATTAGTACCGGCAATTGCTGCATGAATGGTTAAAATGCAATCATGATTGCACGATTGATCGCCCGTGCCCGGTGATTGTAGACATGACTTAACCCAGACGCTGAACAGCAGATTCGCGTAAAGAAGGTGTAAGAGAAAACTGCTGTCGAGTTGGGATGGATACTTAAAACATAAGCCTTGCAAGCGTTCACTTACAATGTCCCAGGAAACGCAAGCTTCACAAGAATATTTTGACACACACACTCAAAAAAAGTTAAAAATTTGAAAAAATGGGTTACATCTCCAAAGTCCCAACAAGCACATTTTGCAAAAACAGCATTTTTTATTTTTGCGACAATGACGTTTCAGTTGATTTGGATTCTGGGCTACTTTCAGGTAAAAACAAAATTCATTGCGTAGCAAACATTTTAGGCCTCAGCTACTATACGGCCTCTGTACTTTTCTATACCGTATTTATTCGACTGTAAGTCGCAGCTTGTAAAGTATTTTTTTCATTATTTCGTGCGGCTAACAATCAAGGGCGNCGTACGCTTTTCTTTGCCTTACCGAAAGGTCTAGTCAAGATGACACTCAGCCTTTCCTTGGCTACGTTTTNTCGACCAAACTCGCATTCTGTTGTATTCACCGTCACGTGCACACTCCGTCACAGGAGGGATTATNATGAACCGAAGCAGTTATAGTGATGTAACACCATTNCCAGGGTCGCCAAAAACGCGAAACGTGCTAGTACGCGAAAGTATCTCAGAAGCTTGGGTAGCNTGTGTTCAAGTGAGACTTACAATCAAGGGCGGCTTGCATTAATTTTTTACCACCATTTCGGGCGGCTTACAATCAGGGGCGCGGCTTCCAATCGAATGAATACGGCATTCCAAAGTCTTTTTTGCCTCTGGAACCGTTATTTGTATTTGATGAAGCCATAAAGTAGGAACATTTCATGATCGCAAACTTCATTTTTGAAACTTTTGCAGTCGTTAACTGGAAACAAAGACTAAGAAACATTGACATAAAGGTTTGAGTCTATTTCTTTAAAATCATAACAAATGAGTCGAAAAGAAAATATTTTAAACGACAATAAGATGCAGAAACATTTTGAGCAATTTTTGACATTCTGTCACCAAGGACAGCTTAAAAACAACGAGTCAAATTTCAAAGTTCGCAAAATATCCCTAAGATTTACGTTTTTTTCTCCCCAAGCAAATTGAGGACAGAAGAAAACACCCAGGACCAGCAACGCGGAAAACATTTTTTATTGATTACTGAGTGATTTCGCAAATAGCCTGCCGTTGCGTCACTGCTGCTGGCATTGTTTGGGCTATCGAACACAAAGCACCAGACGCGGATAATACACAGTGCACATATTGACAAATTCGTGAACTGGAGGTGTTAGCTAACAAGTGTAGCGTTGGAGCCGAGCGTCCCCTTTCCAACAGCGCAGTAAAAAAAAACATGATGAAGTTCAAAGCGTCGTTATACTAGTGTGTAATCGTCGTTAAAGCAGTTTGTAAAACTCAGTGACGTGCAACAATCAATCTTTGAAACCGTCTGCATTGCGACATTGGCGCCAGTAAGTGATGGAAATATAAACAGGGCGGCGTTTCTTTGTTACCGTGCGGTTGGCAACAGTCAAAGCCAAGTGCTTCAAGTGAAAAGCAACAAAATATACCACCAGAAGACTTATTGGCACATCTATGAAACGTTAGACATAACTTGTTCGTTTCGCGTGCACTTGAGATCACTCGAAGGGTTCAAGCACAAGACATCAATGAACGGGGAACGACTCGTCAACAAAGAGCCGAAGGCCACACGTACAGCAGTAGTTTATTTTTTATCAGTTACCGATTGTTTCAGCCGACGCATAAAAAAATTGAAATCTTTTTCCCACTAAATAGCTTGTGCGGCCCAGTCCGTCTTTCATATATTTAGCAGGCTCGTCTCCAGCCTTTTACTTTAGTTCAGGGGTCCGCAAATACTTTTTGACGTGACGCTAAAAACAGTTCTAATTTCTCCCGACCCAAATATTTATTGAGCATATAATTTTGGGGAAAATACTTTGTAGTTATATATAAATTTTAAGACTACTATTAATTCTAGCAATTTTCTTGCACAAAATTGTNTGAAACTTNGCGCGCAGTAAATGATTGNGTTTATTCTGACTAATGANAATGGCAAATTTAAAATATAAATTTGAATTATTTCGCGACCTTGAGTAAAAGGTCTTGCGACCCAAATTTGGTTTGCGACCCACTATTGACAAACCCTACAAGAATTTCAAAGTAAACGTAATGTCACTGACCGATTATTACGCAATAACCTTCAAGCAAACACAAAAGGCTTACAAATTCGTCATGCGCACTCTATGTGCGAGTTGAAACAAGCGAAAAACATACCTCCACTTTGGTCAAACATACTTCGTTTCATCCTTAAATGACCTGTGAAAACATACGTGCGTACATGATGTTAGCCGTGGAGTCTACCCAAGAAAGTTACACTTCGATTTGAAAGCGCTACGTGCTACTTTGATGTGTGCAATGCGCCAAACTTCTGAAACCGTGACAACTTTGGTAAAGCATCGAGCGGATGACTTCGTGAAAATCGAGCAATGCATCTCCATCTACGCTACTTGAGCGCAGACACGAGTTTCATGGCAAAGCCTATGAGGACAATCACAATAAGTGCCCTGAGAATCAGCTTGCCCAACATCAGTCCGTCCAAACACATCTCCAAAGCAGAAAGGTTCGGCATGAGCACACAAAAGACGGGACTGTGCTGAACTAACATGCTGTCACGATAGGACTTGGCACAAAGAAGATTACGGAAGCATATATGAGATTTTATCTTCGTTTCCACGTCAAATAAAATTAGAAAAGCGGTCAGATTTTGTCATGCTTTGTCACTGTCGAGATCAAACAATTGAGCAGCGTTTTCTAGGGAAGTATCTTTGTTAGGGAAATACTTTTAGCTATAATTAGGACTTCAAGACAAACAATCAAAAGTCAGGTACAGGGCACGAAACAAACACAACACGCTGAAACTATTTATCAGCAGAGTCGCATTTGGAACGAAGTGAAAGTTCGTTACAAGGCACTGGCGCAAAGGTATTGTGCAGCGCCGTTGCAACACAGTAATCTTCTCAGGTGCCACGAAATCTCGGTGTAGATTACAGCGAGCGTATATGCATTTGGAGCTACTGCAATGATCGAGAAAGGCTTTGTGATTTCAGCCTACTCGGTTTATAACACTCAAGCGTAGAACCTTGCTAAACAGCAGCAAAAAATTGCAATAAACTCGACATTAACATGTCATCTATAAGGTTCAAGCAAGAACTTGAAATCAACAAAAAGGTGCGGCAAGCTTTGAAATTATAGTCGTACATGAAACTGTTACGAAAATGTTAAAACAAGACCTGCATTTATTTTGGCAAACTGGACAATTGCTCCAAATAAATTTTCCAAATTACAGACCAACTCAAAAACTTAATTCTTAATTTTGCAGGCAAACTACCTTACGAACTTTACGGGTTTTAACCCTGGAACCTTATTTTGACCCCTATAACATTCTGAATGGTAACGCACTTGGTTGAACACATTAGTCCAAGATTTATTTGTACTCAATCCCGTAAGACAATCAACACATTCAAATCCTAAAGGCCAAAACAGAGTTAAGCAATTCCTTGGCTCTATGCGTTGCAAGTGTTTATGCCCAAACCAAAACAAAAGAGACAGCTGCACGGAAATAAGAGAAGCACGTAGTGGCAAACGAACCAGAATTGAGCACTTCGGGAATTGGTGTGTGTATGATTTCATAAGGTAAAATTGTGGCCATATTCAGGTCGGATGGAACCAAAGTAGCATACACTCTCTCCATCTCTTTCCACGGCATGTTCAAACCATGCGACCGCGACGGCTGAAGGAGATCGTCATCGTCTGCGAAGAACAGTGCCGAACGCAGTTGAAATACGTTGGTTGATTTACTGCACTAAGCTTGAAACAAGCAAAACGTTAAACAAACCGTGCCTGCTCAACGATTTGACAAATCGTGCGGGGCTTTAATTGAAGTCGCTCGCATGGGTATCACAAAACAACGGAAAAAATGCGCAAACCCAAGGTCGTAAGAGATTATTACGCGCTCGCTAATTTTAACCAAGGGGTCTTATAATATACGGCTAAAGTGCAATACGAAAGCTCTGCTGGTACAGAAGCGTTTTATGAATAAAATATGAGAAAGGACAAACACTAACGTTTACGGTTGCTTTTACTACATGCTTCATTGCCCGGGATGCTTCAGACACTACAAGGCAATGGTTGTTTTTGTATTTTATTGCATTGTGTTCATCTACAGCTTATTCAAACACATAATCCTGTAAGTATTTGACACTGCAATGCAAATAAATTCTTTTATTAAGTTTTTTTGGGTGGGCAGCCATGAAACCATCTCTAAGATGTACCTGAATCACTGAAACAAACGCCAGCCAGTCCAGAAACAAACAAGCTCAGAAAAAGCCACTTCATCTTCTGCAGTTCTTTCACAGTGCTTGCTAACAAACATACTTCTCACATTTTGCATTGAAACTTTCGCAGTACACAACAGGTTACAAAATCTTACATCGAAAAAGATCTTACAGAAGATGAGCGAAAACCTGAAAAAGCCACAGCATCCTTACAGTCAAAGGTTTCAAATGAGGAAAAATGCAAAAATAATATTAAGACAAAAAATGGACTAATGCAAACATGCAACTGTTCATGCATATAAACTCTCATAAAATCCTTCAAAGATTCTGCAGTTTAGTCAAACTCATCACTGAATCTATAGGCTTCACCTAATTACAAATCCAACACTCTTGTGCAAGCACAACTGCTTCCAACACGCCTGCAATCGATCTGCAGCAACTGATAACAAAATTCAAACTTGATTTAATTTGAATGTTTTCAAACAGACACGAAGTCCACAGAGTACAAGCACACACTGTCTGCACAGTGCAGATTGGTGAAAACAGACAAAACAGAACGTCTTATAACGGCGTTGGAGGCAGAACCACTGGGTTACAGACACTTTCTCAACAGTGTTCTTCGCTAACACTTGACTTGGTACAACACTCCATCCAGAGTAGGACACTGATTCCAGCCCTGGCCAAGGCAAGGTAAAGTACGAAAGCGTTTTGGCACACACACGCTCTCAAATGAACACTGTAACGTCCGAGCACTCAGTTACAAGGCAAAATGCAGTTGTAGTGTTCAAAGAATAAGGACGAATATAAACAATCTGACTGCATCAAAGCGCGCAAGCACAAGTTGTTGGACTTTCTGCATCGTTCAAGCAACAGGTGAATATTTTTTCTCAATAATGCCGCAAAGGTAGCAATGTTGCATTGAACCTGATGACTACTAACACTCGCTCTCCACGGCAAGTTGTATAGAGCACTGCACGCAAAATTATAGGTCACACGAATTCTTTGCATGCATGCCTTTCTGAAATTCCACCGTAATTGTGATGCATACATGGAGGTACTGAAGAAACGAAAAAGTAAATTTTTTACTGCATTTGAACATCTGGAAAAAGAAGCTCGCAGCTTGCTTGCTGCACAATATTAATATCGCAGTTATCTCTGAATGTCTTTGTCATCTGAGAGCTCAGTATCTAGTTACGGTAAAGTCCCCAAATATTTGTAGTGGTTAACAGATTTTACACTTTGTCCACCCAGTGTCACCAACGGGATGACTGTGCTTTTCGTGCCCTAAGTCTTAAACGTCATACATACACTTTTGCTACAGTTGAAAATAATTTCATGCGATTCTGCATACGCCTGACACACGTCTAGAATACTTTGCCACCCACGTACACTTGGACAAAACACTCAAATAGCTTCAGCAAATATGAAGTGGTTCAATAGGACTTCACCAAAATAACACCCAGCTTTAATGTGTTTAGTTCATTGGATAAATCATCAAAATATCCGACAAACAACTAGAGACTCAATACACCTCTTTGTCTAATCCCATTCGTAAAATGAAACAGATCAGGCAAATGCTTGCCTCATTTTATTTGCATTGTTTGTTCCCTGTACCAACACGTGAGCAGCCGCACTCATTGACTCCACCGTCTACGACGCCTTGCGAATTGTGACTGGGTGCCTGCGTCCTACACCAGCGGACAACCTTCCAATCCTCGCAGGCATCCAACCTGCTGAGCTCCGTTGCAATGGAGCCACACTGTATCTAGGACGCCGTGCCATGGAGCCTGGACACCTGCTCCACTTAGCGCTCACCCGTCCATCGAGTGCAAATGCGTGGCGTCTCAAATCGAGACACCCATTTGTACCCGCCGCATAACAACTCGTCAGTTTTTCTGACAACAGCATACGTGCGGCGCAGTGGGCGGATCACCAATGGAATGCGGAGGGGGTGGACAACCCCACAAGACTCCGCAATTTTATTCCAGACACCGGCACCCACCCTCCCGGAATGATCCTCCCAAGAAGAGCCTGGGTCCGGCTTAACCGCCTCCGCACTGGTGTCAGGCGTTAGCGCTTCTGCCTGACGGTTATGGACGATGCGACAAACGAATGGCTGCTCAACACCTGCCCCGAAATCTACCGCCTCCAAGCAGTAGATAGAGGAACTCGCTCTAAAGAAGATGCGGTACAAAACATATTGTCACATCTCTATGAAGTAATTTCTCATATAATTTCATGTGTAATACTCGATCGAATGCTTTCGAGGCATCTAAAAAACAGTACGCACTGATCAATCATGCGTTATGAAATATGAAGCAGTTTGCTTCAACAAAAATATACATCGGTCCTCACCATATCCAGCCTTAAAACCAAAATGATTGCCTGTGGTTCCAAGGAAAGGAGAGATTCTAAAGAAGATGAAGTGTTCAAGCAGTTTTGACACCACAGTGGCAACAGCCACAGGTCTGTAATTTTATCTGTCAGTCACATTTCCATTCTTGTTTTTTGTACTTAGACCTGATGACAACTGAGAACTCGGCCCAGGTCCACAACCAGGGGATATCGGGCAATTGATCCCCAAAAATTTTCGAAAATATGTTTAGTGGTCAGGTGCAACAGTGAGTTATAATCATTTCTCCCCTCCAAAAATGTCATCTGGTTATGGCCCTGAGCTTAAATCCACAAATTGCATAAAATGAACAACAAAGCATATAAACTAAACCCACTATGGTATAGATATATATATACTAAAAGCTTAAATCACACCATAATTCAAAATACCACAATACAATTTGTCAAAATCATGAAACAAGATTATTTCAGTCTTCTAACAGCAGCCTCAGTTAGTGCTTTCCATGTTTTGAAACAAAGCTTAACATCATTTGGATTATATTGAAACCTGGAAGTCTTAAAAAGCTGTTTTAAGAAACAACAAAAAACAACAAACTTAAATGATACCACATTTGCTGTTTCAAAATGCAACAACTTTTTGTCCCCAAAAATCATTATATACAACATTTTTCATGAATCTTTGGACAATGAAAGCAGTTTTCCTTTGAACATACAATGTCACTTCAGAACAGTCAAATCAATAATTTTATATTATAATTAGTATGAGAACAAATCAATATTACAATATGTATATGCAAAAGGGTTGACAAGTCTGCAAACCTTTTCCTTAGTACAGTATGGTTGAAAATAAGTTAGTTTCACAAATCATCATTCTAGATCAATTGTGGGTAAACTATAGCCTGATATCTGCATATCTTAAACTCTTTAATTTGGCACACTAAGTTTGTCCAAATTATATTAATGAAATTAATGTAATTTTTATAATTCATTAACTTTACGTCACAGAAAACATTCATCCATTCTGTGGTCAAATTTTAGAATCCAATGTAACAGTCAGAAAGTTTACCCACTCGTAAACAAGATGCCAATCAGAACCTAAGTTATTAGAGACATTTGAACTATAAGCTAAAGTGGTGTTTCTGCTGGTTGACATGAGGTAATAACAAAAAATTGTTTTTGCCTGGAACCGAGTTCCTTCATGTTTTGGATTTTTTCAAAACGTTTTTTACAACAGCTTGAAAACAGCACTCGTTTAATTATGCCTTGCTGCTTTCAGAAAGTAAAGATAAAACTTTGTTAACTTAATCTGTAAAATGTAGTCTCAACATATCTTCTTCCTACCATATTCCATTCATTCCTTAAGTTTCACTATTGAATTTTGGATTTCTTAATGTAGCTGCATTTCAGGCATCTAAACACCTCAATCTGGAAAAAAACGTAAACCAAGGCTGATTACCACACCCTCAACCCTTTCGAAAAAGTTTTTTTGTAGGAGGATGGTAAATAACTCACATTTGTCTTCATCACAGCTATAAATCAGCACTATGTCACCACAAACAGATAAAGCTCACACCGCACTGCGTTTTACTTCTGAAGGTGGCTTAATCGAAAAAATATCACAAAATTTTTGCACTGTCTTGGCACCTTGACTTCACCACAGTTAAGAGTCACCACAGATACATTATATTCAAATGAATTTAGGACAGGCCCACAACCAGGCGGTTGCAAACCGGGCAATTTCCTTTAAAACTCTTTGAAAAGCTTGTGTATTTGTTAGGAACAAGTTACAATCATTTCGGCCCTGTGAAAATATCAGCTGGTTATGGCATGGATCTAAGGTCCACATTTGACACAACTACTTCCAATGTTTTCCTTGGATTTTGGTATGAAAACAATCAATTATTGTTTACACGCAAAAATGGTTTTGTGGTTTTTGTTTCATTGTTCATAATGCACTTAACACAAAAATGAAAATTTTATGTAAACATAACATACAATAAATCTCATGCATTCAATTGATCTTCCCTGCTATTGAAAATGTATCATTGAAATATTTATTTGGAATATCATGTTCCACAGATCAAACGAGTGCTTTTGTCCACATTGTTGAATGATTTCATGATGTAAAGAGTTAACTTTGAATTTTGAAACAAACATTTGGAAAAGATCATGTTTTAATTTTTATGCAAACCATCATTGTTTCTTCAAAAGATCCAAAAATATTTCAAGTTTCATTTAAAATCATGCAAGTTTTGTAAATCTGAATCAGAAAAGAAAAACATCAGATCCCATGAAGAATTTATCACAAAAAAAATTCTTAACAACACCATTTTGCCTGAAAGTCTTTGCTTGTGTAAACAATGAAAATTAACAGAAATTAAATGTTTCTGATGGAGATGCACAAGCAAGAAATAATTTAAGCTTCAACAATAGGAAACAATCAAGAACAGACTTGAAGTGATTTGAAAGTTTGCAGCAAACAAGTAAGATGAAACTATGCTCAAATGGCAATTGTTAGCAATTACAACACCTTTATTTGTTAATGTGTTCAGGTCGTTGAGAACAATGGAATCTAGATGATAAAGGCCACTCACCATACATAAAGATGTGCTTATTGTTTTGTTCTCATGATTTCATTACACACTACTTTTGTCATCTGGCATTCAGCAAACAAGTTTGTTTCAAAGCCTCCAAATATATCACAGACTTTGTGCAACCTGTTTACAACAGGAAGAAAGATTTTGAGATGTGCAGTTTTTCTATTATTGCTTAAAATAGCTTATTCTCAATGTTTGTTAATTTACTTTGTGAACAGCATTCAAGAAGATTTTCTAAATATTTCCCATATATTCTATTTTATAGCACTTGTTTTCATCATTTAAAAGTTGGAACAATATCGTCAATTTTAGCATGCCAGAAAATAAAAGTATATTGATCACCAATTCATTTATGACATGCAACAACTGATGTACTGACAATGTCATGTGTTAAAAGAACTAACATTATGCAAAACAAAACTTTTCTAAAGTCATAAATAACAAGCATTTTACAGTTTTTTTCGAACAAATGCCAGAATATTTTGATAAGGATTTTAAAAATCTGGCAAAGCTTCAAAATGCACCTGCAGAAGCCAAAGGTCGTTGCAAAAAAGCTTTTTGTTTTCTAACCAGTGCAGGTGTTGTGACAATAATTGGCAGCTGCAGCATGCAGTGATCACACAAAATTGCTCTGTTGCTACACATAGTATATAGTTTTCATTGAAATAAAAAATAAGCTTCCAAACTTATATTATCACTTAACAGAAAACAACTGCATATTTTGCACTATATGTGCATAAATGATTCGTCAAACTTATTACCAGCATACAAACCAAGCATTGATATTGTACTACGTGATAGCAAATGACAACAGACAATCAAAAATTTTAATGATGCAAGCAACAGGTCAAAATTTTCAAATTAAACGAAACAGCAAAGAAAGGTTTTTGCCTAGTCTCTGGACATTTTGGCAGCTGAACTCCACCTAAAAACCAAATCAGTTATTACATTTTCAAAACAGATTTGAACATTTGGAAAATCAAATCAAATGCAAACTTATTCATGAAAACAAATGTGTAATACTGATCAAAATCTATTGTATACCGTCACAAAAAAGTGTAAAATGAGTGTTTTCATAAAAGAAAGGCCTATTACAAGATTAACTCAACAATTTAAAAAATGTAGTTAATATTATAGCAGTTAATCCACACAGCACAATAACTTCAACATGTTCGTATAAATATCTTACAACCAAGGTTACTATTATTTTCAATCTTGTAAAACATCATTGTGAAAATCATTGGTAAAAAGCATTGTGTCCAACATCTACTTCGACACAAGGTCCTCAGATGTAAAAAAAAAATGAAGTCTTTAATGCAGGGGTGGGAAAACCTGCGGCCCACGGGCCAAACGCAGCACGAGTGAACATTTGATATGGCCTGCATCAGAATCTTCGTCACCCAATTTACAGTACACAATCACGTCAAAACGAAGCTCCATGAAAATCAGATACTTAGATATTATGTCAAGAGAATCCCTTCCCCAATAGTTAGGTAAATGTTGAATTTTTTAACTAAATAAATTGTTTTTGTGGCCCGCCAATGATTATCCACCATATATGCGGCCCGTGATAGTAAATAGGTTCCCCACCCCTGCTTCAATATATAGTTTCATGAGTAGCAAAGATTAATTCCTAGGTTATGAATATACTGCAAGTTGCCACAACTTTTCCAAACACTCAACATCTTNTTTCAACATTTATGCATTGGTATGTTGAATCTTCTCTAGAAGCTACTTTCAAACATATTAGTATTATGTGACCTGGTAAATCCAACCTAGTGAAATTACCCCACAACATACTTTACACCTACACAGTATTTCCACCTACATTAAGCCTGGGCTAATGAATAAAGACAAAGTGAGCTACAGGCATGTTGTATAGAAATAAGCCTATCACAAAATAGCAGATGGGCAAGTTACATATTGCCTAATCAGTGAACAAAGCAGTGCCTCACCAGAACCATCAAACAAAGATGTTTTAAAACAATATTGATTCATCATAAAGCCAGAGAGTTTTTATGCACATGATAAAACTGACAATACTGTCACCATTTTCCCATGGACACTATATGAGAAACCTGCAATATATGAACCGTTAAGAAATATGATTTTGACAATATACTACAGACCATTCAATTTGGTTGGTTGGTATTCAGTTGCATAGGCCAGCTTGAAAATCCACATGGCGAGCAAATAAAAGAGCCAAGGAAAATTGAAAATGCCGCTGCATGACGTTAAACGTATGTAACCTAAAGCTAAACATCACAGTCATACGCAGGAAGGCGGCGAGGTTGACATTCCTGATAGCGTCATTGTCAAATCTTTGCAGATCCCCACCTTTTCATCAAACCGCTCTTGACTTTTACTGAGCTGCGTGTGTCGCCAACGGACACAAGCCGCCGCCCAGTCACCACGGGTAACCCTTCGACGAATGGCGCACCCTTCAAGATGCCATCTCGCATGCGCGGCCCGTTTTCCACGACTTCGGCCGCGCGGCGTTCAATAACAACCTGGCATACGAACAAGACAATGGAACAAGACAATCGTGATCGGTTGACTCTCCACGTCATGCGGAATACATTGTACACGCGCTAACTTGGGATGAACGTTATTACAGGATCAAGCGTGTCGCAAGTGAACGACGATTCTGAAGAATTGGAGGTGGACAAACCTGAGCTTTGCTACCCGGAGCGGTGAATATTTCTTTGATGTTTCACAAATTGCATTGCATTGTTGCGTAACTACATAACTATTTCACTACCAAACATTGA
>JGI24158J21664_10004455_pt1 | contig 18048 bp, 13 predicted proteins | sample Ectturendosymbi3_FD_21664 | JGI IMG/M metagenome (IMG submission 21664)
GCTAATGGTTGGCTTACTGCATGCGATGGCTTTTATGATGCTTCTGCTTGTTGGCTGAGTCATATGAAACAATAAACCATTGACCAATAAACCATTGCTACACAGGACCTACGAAAGGAGGGTACAAGAGGTTCATTGTACCCGGGCTCGGGAAAATGAAAGTACGCATGCTCAGTTTTTCTGTGAACGAGCCCAAATTATTAGTGTAAGACAGTTGCCAGTATAACAATTAATCTATTTGCAAATCTTAACTTCAGACTACTATACAAACAAGCTATACAAGTTTTGACGAGGGCCCGAGAAGCTAGGGAGCCGGTATCGGTCTGCGTACCCCCGGTAAAATTTCTCTCGGAGGCCTGATGCTACACAAATACCACCAACTCGCATTCCTGCAAATTTCTCAACACTTATCTGTGGATCCAGTCATCGAGGTCGCCAAAGCGACCATTGGATAACCAGAACACTTACTGTAGGTTCTAATTAAGGTTTCTGGTGATTGGAGTTAGCATTTGAATGTGTTTTTCCTAAATTCAATTTTGGTCTTCTTCACAATTCAGACTACGGCCTCTGCGCATTGCAAGTGCGAAGTAAGTTTGGGTTCTGGAGCAAAGCTTTGCAGGCTAACTTTTCTGGGATAACAAATTTGCACCTCGCGTTTGCACCCAGGTGTTATTTTCTTCTTACTTAAGCTGGCTCGGAGAAAGGTCTATTGTGGTGAAGTACTCGACGCCTGTTAGCAGAGCCTCTTACACGTATTTGTTAAAGCCAAGATTTCAACTGGCAGTGCGCTGATCAGGCACCACCCTTGCTCGTAACGTCTTATTTGAATAGGACTTGTTTACATCCCTGACCGTACAGAGATTTTTATTTTCGCAATCCCAAGAAACTGAAGAGGCAGCTGGGATAGAACCGCAGACCCGTAACCAGGGGCAACCGGGAAGTTGCTTCTTTCTGAAATTTTCAGAAACATGTTTAGTTGTTAGGTACAAGTTGCAATCATTTTTCCCCGTTCCCCAAAATATCAGTTGGTTGCGGCCCTGAATAACCGACCTTCGCTTACATCCTCAACAATGACAACACCATGTCGGAAGCCTTCTTTGTACCCTTCTCTCCCGGAGATTCTCATCGGTCGCGTAAGGCTTTTAGCCCAACCAATTCCTGCGAGACGCTGCTGGATTTTTAAATCTGCACCTTGCTTCTACCAGATGCTGGCCGTGGAAAAATTTTTTCAATTTCAATTAAGCGCTATTATTAATGCGAGTGTGGAATCCTTTCAACTTCTGACATAGGCTAACAAACTCGTGAGTCATATAACGCATTCGAGTTTATACAAAGTTTATGCAACAGAGGCCACGACTTCAGCTCGGTAACTACCCGTTCTTTACGAGTCAACTAACAACGATTGCAAGTTCTTTCAGCCTCACCTGGCAGTAACAAGCATGTTTATTTGTAGGCATGGGCAAGACACGAAGAGCAATTGCACGGTTTGAGTAGGCGATAACAGAAACGTCCTGAAGCACCGACTGAAACAGACGGCGTCTCACTGAGTGTGAAGGTGATGAAGCATGACAGCGACTCACTATGAAACTACACAGCAACAAAATCAAGCGTTGCAATAAAATTAGAATAGTGCAAGAGAGCTACAGTGGACATGCATGTAAAGACGTGCAGGCTTACGCTTCACATTCGTATTTAAGTTTTTTTCCGAAATAGCGGAAAACTGAAGGAAAAAACGGAGCCAATTTCTCGAAATATTTGATGTTATGAACTCACTACAGTGTTTCTGCATGCGACCTGTTTTGCCACGTAATAGATAAATTGGTTCGCTGTCTACTTGGCAAAATACTCCCAGCACAAAATGACGTAGTTCAGTCAATAACATTTGCGATAGAACAGCGCAGTTACGTGAGAAAGACGAGTTAGTGGAAGCAGGGCACCAGTAAGCAAAAAATCCAGGCGTTAACCTACGTTAACCGCTTAAAACTGACTTGGAAAAACTGAAAAAGATCTCCGACATGTCAGTTTGCAGCAAGCTTCGGCAACAGCTAGACTCAGCGCCCCATAGTGGACAAACGAAGGCGTGTTTCAGGTTTTCAACGAAGCGATAACGGAAGCATTAATGCTTTGAGAGGCAGCTTAGCGGTCGATTAGGGTCAACCTTTGACAAAATATTGGCAGAACGCTCAGAAAGAAGAGAGTCGATCCATTGACGTTCTGACCACCGAGTCGCACCGTACGGTAGCGCCTCAAGCTTGTAAAACGTCGGGACCGTTTCTTTGGAGCTAAGGTCGCTCGATGGTTCCAAACAAAAAGATGCTACCGTCGCAAAACGTTTCCAAAGTGTTGGATATTAAAAGAAAAAATAACTGACTTGCAAACGTAGCATACAAAACGTGGAAAGAATTAGCAGTGCACAAAAACACGTATGGTGTGAATGTGATGCGAAATGACACACACGACAATGGCGGCTCGAAAAAAAAAAGGAACCAAAACTTCGACGCATTTCTTGCGCCTTTAGTTTCCATTGCTTGCAGATTGTGATCACCGACAATAACTTGCGGTCGAGCCATCCGTCCAGTCCTCAGCACCCGGGATGAAGAAATCGCCGTCAAGGCGTTTTCTGCGAGCGCCATCGCTCGTGAACGTGCGCCGTTCTCACCACCACGCCTGTCGCTAGTTGTCCTCGCCCCGGGTGTCGTCATCCCTTTCCTGTTGCTGTTCGGTGCCGGCGTTGCTTGGCAACCGAGCCAGCTTGCGCTCGAGCAGCTTGATTCGGAAATCCTGGGCCTGCACAGAACGGACGAACACAACCACGCGTTGACGTCACGCGCGCTGGAAACGATGCTCAAGCCGTGGATTTCTCACGAAAGACAAAACTCGCCTCCTCCACGACGCGCGATTCAGCAAAGACAAGTACATCAATCATTTATGACACGCAGGAAGGACGCTAAATCCGGCCCCGCATGCTGAACAGAAAGACCGACGACATCTTCAGGTCGCTGCTATACACAAAGGCGTAACCAGGGGGGGGCGTCGACCACCCCAAAATTTTGAAAACATACAGTAATTTTGGGCTTTGAGAAGCGGCATCCCAAACAAAATAGTGTTATTTGCCTATAACCAAATATTTTGGCCCCCAAAAAAATTTTCGGGCTGTCTACGCTGCTGGCTATACATACACACACCCTTCTTAGAATATACGCGAAGAGCTGTTCCCTTTGGCCTCGTACCGCGAGGACATAAGTAAGCTGCACACGCCGGGGTTCCTGCTGGCCAGGTAAACGAGACTAGGCTCAAGCTTTCCCGCTGTGCAGTTGCAAAGCTTTCCCGCTGTGCAGTTGCAAAGTTTTCCCGCTGTGCAGTTGCAAAGCACCAGCGGAAAAGTCTGGGCAAAAAGACGTAATAACTTACAAAATTAAAAGTAGAAAATGCACAATTGCACGCGTGGAAGATAAACTTTGTGCAAAACTGGGTTCTACTCCTTCGTGGTAGCGCGCATGGACGTCAGAAGGGAGGTGGGCAGGGGCGGGCCTTGGTCCCATGGATTTCGAAATTTGTTTTTTTCTGTTAAACTTTTTAGGAGAAAAACGTTTGTCTCTTAGTTTAGTAAAATGAAATTTTACCACTGTTTCCCCCCGGAAAATCTTTTCGGTCACCCCTGGAAAAATCCACTATTCCCCCCCCCTGGAAAAAATCCTTCCGACACCCGTGGCAGCGTGGTATTCATGTCGCATTGAACACAGAGCTGGCCTCGGCAAAAAAGCTTACACCGTGATCAACTCACCTCAAGAGCGAACGCCATATGCTTTAGCAGCGAAACCGTTCTCCCGTCGGCCCCCAGCTGAGAGAAGCGTGTGCGCAACAGCTTCGACAGGTGGTTGACGCCCGCGCGGAGGGTGCATGTTCCGTCGCCGCCCTTCCGTTTGAATTTCAGCTTGCTGCTCAGCGCTGTCAACAGGAAAGCGAAAAAACGTCGAAGGAAAACGAATTTTTGTCACGGCGATATTTCATGCAGCAAGAAAAAGTTACAGGCAAAAAGCCGTGTGAAACTTTGTACTGAGAAATCGTACAGGGCTTTTTTTGTTGCTGCACGCCTTTATCAATTAATCAAACACTTAAGGACTTTTTGTCCAATATATCTGCCTCTCCAGAGTTCTAACGGCGCAAGCCCCGCTGTAAAATTGTTATACGCTGCACCAAGAGTCCTTCGCATCAAAGTCGTTGCTCTCAAAACAGCATGTCGAGTTTAAGTTGCTTAATGGAACAAGGCTGCAGTGCTCATAAAATTAATTTTCAGGATAAGAACATAAAAACTTACTGTTTTGGCTCAAGGTGAGCTTTGTGACCCTACCACGTTCCACCACTCGCAAACCAAGGAGCAGGTCTCTGTCTTCTTTGCTCAACTGCTGAGGCAGGTCGAAATGATGCTGGTAATTGCGGAGGTAGAACCGCACCGGGTGGGTGGAACCAGAAGGGTTGTAAATACCTGAGAAGAGTCAACGCGTAACGACAAATCCTCAAAACGATTACGAATTGGGACGTCCACAATTGACGGAACAGAAATAAAATTTCGTCATTGCTTGTCAGTGCAAATATTTTCATACGTTAGAACCCACATACGCCGGGGGAATGTAAAATAACATTCCCAGCGTGACGTTATTTCGCTGACCATAATGCATACGGGCAAAAACAAACAAGATTCAACGGCACAGGTAAAGAAAAATTAACCAGAAATCGCTACGAGAAGCAAGGAAATCCTGAAAAAAATTAGTTGAACACGAGTTGACAGTGATGACGGACGAGCAGTGATGACGGACGAGCAGTGGTGACGGACGAGCAAAAAATGCATCTTGCCGAAACTTGCGCACTGCCACGTTCAGTGATCTCAGCATTACACAACCATGCGAAGACATGGAAAAAATTCAGAATGACGCAAACAAACCGAACGCTCGGTTTTCACCAGGGCTGTGGAGCCCTGAGCACAAGCACTTTTGGATGATTGGAGCTGGAGCCGAAATCACAAAATTGAAATGTTGGAGCTGGAGCCAAGAAGGCTCCGGCTCTACAGCCCTGGATGCATTTCATGCGATAAACAAAGACTGCTTTCTCGCGAATGACCATGAGACGCTGAAAGATGAACTTTTTTTCGTCAAAACTGTCGAAGGTGCAAAAGTTTCCGCTCTACCAGAAACCGATAGCTTATCTCTGATGAAAACCCTGAGCACAAGAGCTTTTGGATGATTGGAGCTGGAGTCGAAATTCGGGTCCGGGTCCCACAGCTCTGGTATCTTATGCGAAACACAAAGACTGCTTTCCCGCGAATGACCAGGTGACGCTGAAAGCTTGACTTTTTCAATCGCAGTTGTCCAAGCGCAGGAGCGCAGTGCAAAAACCTACAACCGTTCACGCTCCACCAAAAACTGATGGCCAGCTTATCTCTGATGAAAACAGGGAATTTCAGTCGAAAATAACACACCTGCTTTAAAGTATGGGACTCGGTTGTGATCGTTTCGCCCGCACGGCCCTGTCCAGTCTATCACTTTCCTGTCGTCTGTCCACAACCGCACCCAGGCATTGGACAACAAGATTCCAGGATCTAAACACAAATTTCAAGACAATAGACGGCTATGGCCGTCGGCCAGTGAAATGTCAAAATGGTGATTTCAGTGCATTTGAAGGTCGCTTTATGTTTCTTCCACTCACCACTTACAGCGACCTGCCATCTCAACATAAATGACAATGCCATTGAAACCTTGGCCTTTATGCGCCAGAATTTAGTTGTTGACGTCAGTGCAGGTTGTGCCGTTGTGACCAGCTTGGCTCAGCCAGCGTATTGCGCAATGCTGTGGCAATGACAAGTTTTCAAAACATGCTGGCTCAGTTTGTTTTTTAATCTCATGGCAGCATCTTCACTGTTGTCAGCGTATTCACGGATTCACATTTCTTTCTATCGATGGCGCTGGGTCTTATCGATCGGAAAATCTCGGAAATGCAAAACGTCGATACTTAATTTTCGTTTATCGTTTCACTGGCCGTGTTTTTGCTGCTGGGTCCCAGGCGCCCTGGGCCCCAGGCGCCCGACCAGGGCTGACGTTTGGGGCGTTTGTCCTCCCCGAAAATTTCAAAACATTGCATAGCAATTTTCACGTTTGCAGGAACTTTCAAAGAACAAAGATGAAATATATATTGCAATCGTTTTCGAGAAACGTTCCATTTGAATTTTTCTTTGACCTACTGGTTATTATCTCTTTACAAGATTCATCTTGAGACAGGCCATCAGATCGAAAATTCATAAATGATTGGTATTTTAACACAAATACGCTGGAATTGTCAAAATGTGGGAGATAGTTAACGGATCGCCATTGTTAACGTAGTAGATTTCGTTGTTTAGTTGCATTTTCGGTTCGAAACCTGATAGTTTTTAAATGAATTTTGCGTGTGGACTGTTTCACATTTTAGTGTCTTCCTGGGTTGGCACCAGTACCACGGCTTGGGAAAAAAGGTTTAGTAAAGTGTCATATGAGTGCTAGTCAAGTGTTGAACGCACCTACTTACCTGCTACACCACTTTGGCTCCAAATGACGCTTTAACAGAACCTAACTTTTGCAACCAGCGTAAGTCCTGAAAACTCATAGCCTTAAACTTGCTTCTAAAAACTTTCACACAACTCGTGGACGCCAGAAAAAGGCGTTTTGCCCCAAACACACCTGACCCGTTATACGCCAAAGACACAAAACACCTGATCCGTTTTGCCCGAAATGGCAGTATTCAAAGATCCCCTCACCCTTGACACAGGCTATCCCTCAAGTTTGGGATCTCCAATTGTGATAGAAATTCAAACAAGCTAGAAGAATAGGGCTAGAACGAATTTGCTAAAACAAGACGAAAAGCTAGGCAGGTTTACTAGTAGCCTACACATCTGCCACACTAAAGCCATGACTGCATTAGTTCAGTACGGAACCAGGTGTTTGTATTAAACTACTACTTTTTACTCTGTTCTGATCGTTCGGTCTGCATCTTGATTAAAACTGAAAAGTTCTGATTTTAGGAAATGTTGCGAAAAGAACTTTTCAGTGACCGTTTGCGAAAATGTTGTACCACAGTTGAATAGGCACGATGACATCATCGAATAAAATTTCATGAAAATTGCTCCCCCCGAAATGGAGGGCTGGACCCTAGTATTTTGGAACTCGCATTGTTCCTGTCAAAGCATTGCCGCAGTAAAAACAGGAGTTTAGATGTCCACGTACCAACAACCTCGTGCTGCAAATTTGCTTTCAAGGCAGAGCGTGGATAGCGATATGGCGCGCGAAGCTGTTCACCTGTGTCCCAGCGTGAAATGCGGCGAGACGACATCCCGAACTCACTCCACTTGATCTTCCAGGTGAAGTTCACCCAGCGGTCGAACGGGAACTCGTCGAATGGGATCTCCCAGAGAAGATGATACTGAAAAAGGATCACCAGCGCGCTTAAAAACGTCAAAAAAGGTTTTCCTGATCACCCACTCTGCCACAATGAAGTGGAAATTCAGTGACATGAACGTTGAGAACGCATAGCTTGAATCCAGTATTCAAATTAAAACCTACAACAGGGGTGGCCAACAAGTCCATCGCGATCGACCGGTCGATCGCCGAGTCTCAGTTGGTCGATCGCGCCTGATTTTGCATTGAATTGACAAGATACCCATAATGAACACTTTGCAATCAATTATCCAGAAAGTACATAAAAATTATCATCAATTGGTTGGTCATGTAAATTCTTTGGTGCCTCTTGCGATGGCTGACCATATGCTAGCAAGGCAGATGCCGCGAAGGTGTTGTGATATGTTTTCCTATTCTTGCGTGACAATCACGATTTACGCGTTAACAGACACTTTGCCCTCCGTCTATGCATCACTTACTACGGCGATGGTACACGGTATTTGCACATATGATACATACTCAACTTTGGCATTTTGTACTTGTGACTTTATTACCGACCGGTCGATCGCGAGCTGGCAAGAAAATTTCTAGTCGATCTCAGTCGAAGACAAGTTGGCCACTCATGCTGTATAGGGAAAGACAAGTCGCGCAGACGCCTAGTGTGGTGGCGGAAGCTCGTGCAAGTGTTGTAATGCGTGTGAGTCATCGGTTGGGCGAAGTAATTCCGGGTCGAAGAAACCTCAATGCGTTCTGTCGCTTACACTGGGCGTGAAAAGCTGTTATTGATGCGTGTCAGACGAATATACTGGGATGCACGGAGAGATTTCAGTGGGCCGCGTTCAGATGATTGTTAGCATTACGCCAGCTAGTTTCTGTTTAAAATTTGCGATAATAACCCATAGAGTCTAAAAACGAAATACTTAACTTCTTTTTTCGCCCGGGAGATACACCCCTCTTGTACCATGTATCGCCATTGACATGACAAATGACATAATAGCAATGGCATCAAAGTGGGAAGAAGAAAGACTACCCCCCCAAAATGTGACAAGAAAGATGACCCACAGGTTTGGACTACATCTTTCCACCAGCTGCTGATTGTATCAGAGAAATAAACATCAAATTCGAAGGCAATCATTACCTACGAAAGACCACAATTGGCCAAACACTAACAAACTACAAGCACCTTACTGCAAGCAGTACAAAAACGCAAATCGAAGGCGCGTCAAGACCTCGCAAGCACTGTGCACTTTGTGGTTACCGTGGGAAACACAACAGATGCATGGTCTCGTGTGTTTCGCAAAAAATGACAAAAAATCAAACTTTGCGCTGAACCATCACCTGGTGTATGGACACTGTGGTATTTATTTAGTGACTTTGTGGTATGTCATCACCAATATGTTGGCCAAACAGTAAACAAATTTTTTGCGAGATAGTAATTGGAACAAACCAGATGATAAGGGTGGCAGGCCTTATCGCCGCACTATTGAGTGTTCCATGACATCATAAATAAACCATCCATCTTCGAAGCTAGCACTGTTACTTTTGTAGCAGAGCAATCAGAGTTGAGAAAAACCCGTATTTCTTAAATAAAGAAGTTTATATTTTCTGAATTGTTTTTATTGCATCATGCAATATCAACATTTTCAGACTTACGCAATAACTTGTTATACCTGTTATGGCATTCAAAATTGAGGGCAAAGAAATGTACCTATCTTTTGTTCTCACAAAATGTTGTTGGTCAGTTCACTCCAAAGTGGTAAGGCTCGGCAAGCATGCGCACAGCAAACGAGAAAAGCCACTCCCACACAACCTCTGCAGTTTCTTATCATGTTTAGGTGCATGCCCTGCTCGATCAGCATCTATAGAGTTTGTGTTTTTTCAACATATGGTCTGGCATGGTCCAACATCAGAAACAGTTTGGATGCAGAGAAGGCAGAATAATTGGTTAAAATATACCGATTTTACAGAGCTGAAGAAGATAACCATTAGAGTTTACTCAAACTGCTCGAATTATTCTCTTTTTTCAAGTCCTTCCAATTTCGTTGCTGTTTGTTTTGTTTGATTTTTAAAAAATTAACAGTTAACTGTACAAGTGTGCTGCTTACTTTACTCTTTATTTCATACCATATTTTTCAAAGGAAAAGTAAAGAGTAGGTTTTTGGTGGATTTTGTTTTTTTAAATGGGATTTTTTGAAAAAAAACGTTTTTTTTGGGTTGGGTCCGTTTACATCAACACTGAGAGGAGCCCAATTTTTACTCTGTCGTTACCTGTGAAGATAAATGGTTTAAAACAGTTACGTTCAAATTTATATTCAAAGCATGATCCTTCCTCGTGTGAAATTGTTTTATTATTGTATTGATTGGCGTTCAGTGATTTTCCCATTCAGCTCTGCCGAGTTGTGTTGACCTTTGCTAGGTCACCACCCATGCAGCTACCGATGTTAAAACTTCCCTTCACTGTGTTAGCATTCAATTTTAATGACGCTGTGTGGAGTGCTTCTGCTAATGAAAGCAATCCTGCTCAACGCATTTTACCAACGCTCTGGTTTCAGCCATAGCGGCGAGATACCGTCTATGTAGGTTTATTACGCTGTTCCATATTGGCGACAGTTTTCCAGTTTCAGCGAAATCAAGTTTTTCAGAACGACGTGCTTTCCAATTTTTTAAATGCCGTAGCTTGTGTTTTGATTTATTCATTTTAATTTTGGTTTGTTTGCTTTCTCTGCTCTTGCTTCAGCCTTTCATCTTTCCACCCGCAAGCATTGCTTGTAGATTTCAGGAGCAAGGATGCGTAGTGTTGGTTACGTGAAATAGATTTCCTTTAAAAAATTGGCAGATATATTTACTTGAGTCGCCTTTGTGAAGACTAGTTACTTATGAAATCCCTGTGCGTATTATCAAACTAAGCGAATACATAATAGCCCTGTTTTAGCAATGATTTTCAATACTTGCATTGACGAAGAAATAGACCTAGAAGCTGTCAAAGTAGCCAAAGTTATTTTTATACCTAAAATGGTGACGCTTCCAATCCATCTAGTTATCGACCCATTTCTATGCTCACACATTTTAATTTTGTTGCAGGTTTTGCAAACATTTTATCAAAAAAACAACGTACTATGTCAAACTCAATTTGATTTTTGATGTCTTTAACTGAAACAATAATATATCAAAAAGAATTGAAAACCTAAAGAAATTTATCTTTCTAGACCTAAAATGTGTTTGACATGATGGTTCATAGTATGATTACGAAAATATTATATCATTTTGGAATCAGAGGTAATGCACGTAATCTTTTCTCAAGCTATTTATCAAATCGTCAACATTTCGTGTCAATTCATTCATGCCAATCTGTTCAAGAATATGTACATTGTGGGTACCTCGGGGAAGTGTCTTGGGTTCTGCCATCTTTTCTCATTTATATAATGACATTCTAGATTGTCATACAATGCAAATACTTTTGTTTGCTTTTATTATGTCAAGTCTACATATAGTTGATCTACACAACATTAATGGAGAACTTGCAATGACCATAAATTGCTCATTCAGACCGAATTAACACTTGTATTTCGTACAACTAAAACAATATTTCGTACAACTAAAACAATCGATTTTGATACATCTTAACGATAACATGAACTGACAGGCTAATAAATCTAAGAACTTGGGGATTTGTATTGGTGAAAACTGAACTGGAAAACTCATATTTCATATCTCGCATCATCAATTGCACGAAGTGTTGGAGTCTTACACAAAATTTGCTCTAGACTTCGAAAAATCTAAACAATGCTCTTATTGTTTTAACTATATTTGACATTCTCTAATATTCTCCCAGTTGTGTTTCAGTTGTCTTTTGTGTTTTTCTATGAATCAGTGTTTCTGTACAACAGAAAATTCCCTAGTTGCTCTGTTGGGCATTGATCCAATGACAGATGCGGCCGTGAATTTCTGCCCCTTCATCCTGGCCTGAACTCAATTGGACATTGTCTACTAAAATCTATTACGCCTGCAACGTGCGTGGAAGCATTAATTTTGTTTAGAATAAAAAAAATTTTGGATGTTGGAGAAAGAATTTCGAAGCTGTCCTGGATCAATACCATTAGACGGCTGTTGTAAAATAAGCATATCAAGCATGGAACAGTATTAATATATTGAAGACTAAATAGCTAAAATCGTACTGACTTCAGTTGTGCTATGAATTTTTCCTACGGGAAAAGTTTATCCGTTTGAAATGAACTGTTTGCGTCCCAATTCCTGAAGCAGTTGATCTAGTTTATTTCAAGAGAGCATCATACTGCCAATTTCGAAGGCGCCACGAATTGTCAGTCCCATTTCGTAACACAAAATACTATGGATAGTNATGGTCAACGTACCGTACAGCATGCTTAATTTAGCGAATCTGGAGCAGCGACATCACCTTTACAACAACTTCTGATTTTCTTTAACTGTCGTTTTGCAATGAAAGGGACATCGCCGCTGGAATGGCGTATCTGGAAGCCAAGAAGCTAGTCCATCGCGACCTGGCTGCCCGCAATATCCTCATCTCGGATGACTGCATTGCCAAGGTCTCGGACTTCGGTCTAGCTCGAGACGCATCCTTCAACCTGCAGGGCGGCAAATTTCCGGTGAAGTGGACTGCGCCGGAGGCCCTGAAAGAAGGGGTAAGTGTTTCCGCAAAGCTCTCGCTTGCTCTTGTTTACATCTGGGTTGTATGCGTTGTTATCCTTTGAAAATTATGCTTTTTCTTGTGTCTTGATACATCATCTAAACTTTGAATGGTAAACTGCTTGGTGTTACCTGATCGTGGTCCCTATGTGCGTGCTGTGTTTTTCACTATCGTCTTCCTTTTTAGAAATTTTCCAACAAATCGGACGTGTGGAGTTACGGCGTGACTCTTTGGGAAATGTGGTCGTTCGGCAGAGTGCCCTATCCTAAAGTGGTAAGCAGGGTGCAATCGTTTGAAAAAGACACTTGTGTTGGTGTTTCTTTGATTACTACGGCTATAGCTTCGGTTAGCGACACTACGAAAACACTGAAGTGCTAAGCCTTGCGGCAAAAGTGGCTGAAGCAAGTAACCCACAAAATGTTAATCGCCGGCCCTATACGTTCACCAACATACTGCAGTAATTATCTTTCAGTCGTTGTACGTAATGAAAAACTCCTTNAAAAATATCGCACGATGAACTTATAACTGGGAAGGCAAATACATTTGGAAAAGATACAAGTATTTTTCTTTCGAGTAGAGCGTCGCAGCTCAGTTGAGGCTTCGCACCACTTTTATTAAGCTATACGCTCGTTTGCTGTTTTGACAATCGCGGTTTTCCAGATTTGCTCCGCTCAGTGGTCCGGTAGTCAAACCAAAATCAAATGGAACTCTGCATTAGCGTGCTGGTGGGGCGTTATCGCATCTGTTAACAACGTGGCAAGTGGCTGCTCATTTCAGTACAATTTGTGTTTAAGCATAACACCAAAGGTGTTGCAAGCATTGCAGGATTGAACCTAATTGCAACGTTGTTGAATGAAGTGACGTCAAACGCTTTGCTTTTTCTTGTTGTCATGACGTTGATTCTTGTGTTTGCACGGAAGTGTTTAACAACAAAGTATTTCCCGACCGCGGTACCGCAGAGGGTGGTGATGCGCAACTGCAAACTAGTGGTAAGACGAATTAAAAAGACCAGTGAAACCATTTAGGAAGTAACGGTTGCTGCCAGCTTCCAGTGCGCTTTGATAGACGTGTTGCAAAACAGTCTAGCGACAATTCTGAGAGTTAAAAAAATCTTGTTTAACCAGTCCACGACTGGTTGAACGCGTAGGAGCACTGCTTCATGCGAACACGCAGAGTCAACAATTCGAACCCAGACGCATGCTCACGGGTTCACACGCACGAGTAAAAACGTTTGTTAATTCTTGCCGGCTTTTTTCAAGTGTTGCAATGAAAAGCTGAGTACCTCTTCGATAAACCATCATTTCCACCTGTTGCACGCGTTCACTTTTAAGAAAAATTACAACCTTTCGTAGCAGCACTAAAGAACTTTTGCGCTTTGTGCTAGAAGCAATCGAGTTTAGTTCTAGTGCTCAATGAAAAACACCGGGAGTTATTTGTAAATGACTTGCATCAGTACAAAAACTTATTTGTTTGAAAGTTTTGTGCAAGCAGTAGCCCATAGTACCGTTTTAATATGCAACTGAGAAAGAGTACGATGTTGCTGACTGTAATTTAAACTCTGCTTTCGATTTCAAACTGAGCTCAGGTCTGTAAATTTGGTTTGCCGCGCGAAAAGCTTTCGCTTTCAAAAATAACTTCGACGTGACACTGACACCAGAAAGTGACTTAGGAATAACTCGCCTTATGTGTGTCATGCCAGGAAGCTGACGTTGTACGTCCGAAAAAAAAAACGTTTTGTATTCAGCAGCGGACAAGTCGTCTGGCCATCAAATTGAGGCACGCAATGCAATTATCTACTGTATCCCAGAAAGTTCACGATGTTTCTTGCATCCCGCCATGTTGCTGTCATAATCAAGTGGATTGTTGTGATCGCTCCGTAGCACTTCCGATATTGGGCACGTCAAAAGCCTACACTCAGATGCAGGGTGACCCCCGAAAAACTGAACACATAAAAATAGTAATGAATCTTATAAAAGACCAGCAAATTTCAAGATTTTTGCTGGAATTAACTTCAGTCAGTGTACTATTATTTACCAAAGATGCAGTTATCTTAGTCGCTGTTTTTCCAAAGTATGCTCCAAATGAGCTCGCAGCATTGGAGGTCAACTTGCACTTCACACAATATTGCCAAATACTCGAAACTCTTGCCATATTTCTCTGATTTTTGCTGTGATTGCTGCTTTCAATTCAATCGTTGGAGGGTTGTTGTGGTTGCACTATTTTTGCGATACCCCCACAAATAAAAAATTCGGGGGTTCAAGTGCGGTTAATGTGATGCCAACATCACACTTGCTGCTGATTATTCTGTCGTGAAATCGCTCTCTCATCAAGGTTAGGGAGTCATTTGATATCTGGGGTTGCTGGAACAACTTTTCATTTCGATCTATCCCTCTGCGTCGTCCCAGTGATGCCCAACTCTTCCACTGCCCTGAAAAATTATGCCTTTTGAAATGGAGCATGACGACACTGAAGCTTTCTCCGAAAATTTGCATGCACTACAGTCATGTTCGTCGGAACGATTTTTTCCAGGGGGGCAATAGTTGATTTTTCAGGAGGTGGTTAAAAAGATTTTTCCATGGGGGCAACAGTGGTAAAATTTCGTTTTACCAACTCTGAAACTTCGATAAAAACATTTTTCCACTAAAACGTTAATAGCAAAATATCAAATTTGAAAATCAAGGGGAAAGTCCCCCTTTGCCCCCCGTTCCGACGCCCATGACTACAGCTTATGATTTATTGGCGATATAGCCCTTCACGTAATAAAAGTTTCCTTGGGTGACCAAGGAATAGTTGGGAAGACTGTTATCCCAATATTTCATGATCAAACCCTTGTACCTGAAAAAGAAAGAAAAATCAGAATTGAAACTCTTATTCAAAGATTTGTGGGTTCTGTTCTTTTGAGACACCCTGTATCAGGTTCTACCAGATGCTGTGCAGAGGCATTGTTATGTATGTACATATTGAGGTCTGTCGCTTCAGCGCACACAAGCGGTGTGCAAAGCGGTGGCAGGGGTTGAGTTCATCATGCAGTCTGCATTAAGATGCGCGCGTTTTTCGAACGCCATGTTTTTGTCTTACCGCCAGGCACTTGCAGACCCGCACCTCTGAGGCGTTGTCATTATCATGCAGTCGTTGGTACTTGGTAGTAATGAACGTGCGACACTGAAACCGCTCTTTCTTTTGCAGCACATAAAAGACATCTTGACCAAAGTGCAGGCCGGCTACCGAATGGACTGTCCTGACCGGTGCGAAAAGCCGGTGTACGATTTGATGCTCAAATGCTGGCTCAAGGAACCCAAGGACCGTCTCTCTTTTGCGCAAGTCGCGACAGAACTGGAGAAAATCCACCTCACGTGACTGACCGGTGGTAGTTTGGGGCTTGGCGAGGAGGCCTGAACCGCCTCGCAGTTTATATTAGCAAGGCGAGTGATCTGCACTACAGTTATTCTCTATGCCGTCTGTCATTTTACTGCTGAGCGGTTGACGCTGTTTATGTTGCCGACCAACATTCTTCGGGTAAATGTCGGGAGCAGCACTATCGCTGCAGCAGCAGAGGATCTTCCGGTTGCATGTAGCTGGTCTTCATGGGCTGGAGCTAAACGTTTGCAGCGTGCGATTTGACTCAAGCTCCCTTTTCCGGTTGCCACGGCTGTTTGAATGGTGAGAAAAACCCATGCCATTATATTTAGTGCAAATAAGCCAAGTTTACTGCGTCTCAACCTAATGTATTCTCGTTACTGGCCGTTTTGAGCATGTACGTCGCAGCAACATCGATATACATTTGTTTCAGTTGAGAGGTATCTGTTGCAGACAAAAAAATCCTTTTCTCGTGGTTTGTTTTGGTAGCGAATAATTGTTTGAAATCTTCGATTCTGTTTTCGGAAACATGGCGTTGTCTTTGTACGTTTCGTGTTCGTCATTGTCTCAAAAAGAAAACTAATTCACTGCTTGTCGTTCTCGGCAAATAATACCCCGTTGAGCCTCGCTGCCCGAAGCACTTAATTGTTTTCTGCGCCCGCGCATTATCGCCAGTGCAAATTTTTGCGTCATTTAATTGTGACGTGCAACCAATCATGCCGAACATCACATTGTCTGCCACTGCTGGAAAACACGATGGAAACGAGCGGTGGAGAAAGCCCGCAGGTTGTATCTTTCGTGCCTTACGCAAGCTAGGCTGCGCGGCGACTGCCCCACTATCGTTTTTGTCTTTGTTGGGTGAAACTCCATGACGAATACCCCTACGGTTGGCTTGCAATCTAATGCTTTCGCTGGCTAGATCGACCTGAGTAATGGACGGACGAATGTTGGTTGCCGCTTGCATCAAATGTTGCGCGAATTCGATTTGTGCGCTCCTTTAACCATTACCCACGCGGTTTTCTGCCGAAGCGCTCAGGGCCACCAATTTACTTTAGGCAACGTTCCACTAGAGAATTGACATAACTTGGTTTGTTGCTTATTTTTCTGCGCTTTCAGAACAGCGATTTCAACAACGCATCAACAAAACAATGTTTTGTCGTGATGTTAAACTGTTCTCATAATCTTGAATTTTCTTAGCCAATGTTTTTTTAATTTTCTTCTTATCAACTATTAGTATCTTCTTGCAGCATCTTCTTGTTTCGTTACACCTGATACGGATGACGCAAAAGCAAAATAAAGCTTTTTTATACTTCTGGCCACCGTTTACAAGTTTCCTTGTGCTTCTGCTCGATCAAGTGAAGGTTTTGAGCCTTGCACGTCGTAATTGTGCATTTTTCGTGCTTCGCTTTTATCTCTGTACATGTCGACTATTCTGATTGAAAACGCGATCTAATGAATTTGTGTTAATCAATTAACAACACGTAAACTACAAACACGCTGTCCACTTAACGGGCCGCTGTTAATCGATACTGCTGCCGTAATGCCATGCGCGCGCTTTCTCCAGGGTACCTGGATGGGATGTGGCCTAACGGATTAGGTGATGCGAGTTATTCGGACATACCTTATTTTCACAAATCCACCAGGGTAGCTGGTGTAAACAGGATTGAACAGTCGGCTGTGTGGGAGGTTTTAAGCAAGAATCTTGGATTTTAAACTGAGGAAGGATTTAAAGCAAGATTCTTTGGCAAAGTGAAGTGATATCCTAAGGATTTAAATAACGTTTTCGCCCGAAGAAAAGCCTCGGTAAGGGTCCGAGAGAACTGCACAGATTCCTAGTCTTAATATGCCATGTCTCGGAACAGAACGCATGCTTCACGGGGTTGCCATGGTCAAAACTTGATCGTGCTTTTTGTTGTTTTTCACTGCTTTCCGCGCATTCGTAGTTACTTTCTCATGTATCACAGCGCCTGACAACCCTTTCTTCGACTTGAGTTGAGTTACTGGTTATAGCTACTCTTCGACGATCGCATCTGGGTTTCATCGGGCCGTGTTGCTTTTGCCGATACACTTATTACGCCCGTAGACAAATCCGAAAATCTCATGATCATGGAAAGCGCATTTGCAACCTGCGTTTGCTTTCCTAACGTCGCGAAGAAGGAAAGTTGTCCAATAATGCGTTGAAAGACATCGCAGCACGGTAGATGTGGCATCGCATTCGCCACATTCTTCTGGCGGTGTTGTTACTTCACAAAAGGGTCTGATCAAGTGCAGCCTTGTGCTGTACGCATCAGCGCCTTGTGAAAGGTGACAACCTAGCTTAGAGAGCGACGGCGTTTTTCCCCTGCCCCTGTGTTTTTCTGCAAAACTTCTCGGACTTCAGCATTTTCCGGCGAATACAACGTAACGTGTTTCTTGTTTGTTTGTTTCGTTTCGCCACTGTGCGACCAACTGTTGCATGTTGGTGAAGAAGCGTACATAAGAGTCCCACAGTCCTGATCTTTGTCAAGACATCCTTCAGTAAAATTTGTACGGTCCTGCTTGATTTTCTCCAACTCATTTTACGCTACTGCCTGGGAAATCCTCCGAATTGCTTTTGGAAGACCTTTC
>JGI24158J21664_10004456_pt1 | contig 18044 bp, 7 predicted proteins | sample Ectturendosymbi3_FD_21664 | JGI IMG/M metagenome (IMG submission 21664)
CTTTCAATAGGGGGGGGGGGGCTTTACGTTTGTTCAGGGGAATCGACATTCTGAAATTTCACATAAACTCTACCGATTTATATTGCTTCATAGTTCAATTTGGGGGGGCTTGGAGCTTTGTTTGAGGGGGTGAACTCCCAAAAGCACCCCGTGGCCACGGGACTGCAAAGATCACTAAGTAAAGAGATGGGATACACAGTACACACCAAAATTTTTGATTGATAACATTAGTGCCAAACTGCCATGAAGAGCGTTCGCAATACTAAGAAAAAGTTGAGAAATGATAATGAATCCGGATGTGGCGTGGGTGTTTATCAAACGACTCCTGACAATAATGGCATATTTCTTAATTAACCAGCGGTTCCAAAATATTTTCGAGCGTGACTGAAATCTGATGTTGGTGAACATCTTGTTACTGTAGAATTCGCAAGTTTGAGGAGCCAAGGCGGAGTCGGACTTCAATATTTCCATGATTTGCGGAAGAGGAGCGGATGCGGAGCAAAACGTTTTGGAGTCAGAGCGTGTGCAGAGTAAAAAAATGAGACTCCATCCAACTCTGGTGGGTGATAATTATTGTTATTCGTTACTTTCATGATTGCCCGAATTACCAAGTCTCTCTTGTGCTTGCCTTAGTAGTTCAAGGCGATACAGATAGCTGTAACAAGACACCGTCGCGTTTAAGGAGACTAGTTACTTGAAAACAAACAAATCACGAAATTTTTTTTAAAAATTTGTCAGCAATTTCTGTAACGATTGATCAACGCCGAAAACGTGCGTTTGAGTTGTCTATGATTCAACTCAAGTGCTCGTTTTGGTTGGATCGCATTATTTTAAACAAGCGTGTTTTTACATGTTGCATACTATCAAGTAGCATTTAGCTGCGCCTGCAGTTGCTGTAAACCAGGGTTTCTCAACCTGTGGACCATGGAAAACTTGTGGAAGAATTTTTGACAGGCCACGGCGCTGTATTATTTAAATTTACTACGTCTTACAAGATGACTCTAGAAAAATTTAGAAGTAGGTTTCCAATTTAGAAAGATTTTTAGAATGTTTTAGAATGTGGAAGAAAACTTGGACATTGTCATGTATTGACCATCTAATATCTTTGCCTTCTAGAAACAAACAGGTTCAGCCTTTGCATTAATTGCAGCGCACGTTGTGTTACTAAATGTTGTGTTTTTGCTCAGTGCATGTGCAACAGTTGGCGAGAGAAGTTATACAGTCGGTGGGCCATGGACCCTCTGATGTTCATTAACTGAGCCACATGCTTGAAAAGGTTGAGAACGCCTGCTGTAAACAATCTTCAAGTTCACAGTTAGAGAACAAGCCTAGGTAATAAACAAAAGTATTGACGCAGGAAAACTAGGCCATGCATCAAAACAAATTGACAAGCATAGGAAACACTTTTGACTGTCGTGAATTCGCGACATTGCAAACAAATGTTCAGTTGTGGAGCAGATTAAGAGAAACCAAATGCGATCTCATAACCGCACCATCACTTTGCCAATGACAACTACGCTTCACTAAGAAAATGTTTCAGTTTTTCTCTTGGGACACTGGAGAAACATTTTCTAATGCCAGTCCTGAGGGGCTTCGTTTCGTATAATTAAAAATTGCCGTTGGCAACTGTTTTACTCTACTTCGTAATTTTTAATGATTTCAATTTATTAATTCCCAGCTTATCTTCTCCGATCTCAAATCTGTGTTTCAAAAAAACATGCCTGTCATGAATTCAAAGTAATTAGCTCCTATGCTGCTCCACGTGAATATATGCGTCTTTCAAAGTAGTTTTGAATAAACACAAGTTGTACAGACAAATTTGATCACATTTTAAATCAGCACACATTCGATGATCTTAGCACATTAAACGCAGCGTGGTAAACAGCAGAAAACCTCCATGCTATCTTCATAGGGTGAATGTTTCGTAAATTAAGTGCCGCAGTGCAGCACTGGTAGTTGAAATACGCATCTCCAGTTTGCCCTATCAAAATTTAACATCAAGAATATTCAGCTGTTCATTCTACAACTCCATTTGTTTTTTGTTTTTATGCTTGTTTTCTGATCAACTTCTTCCATCATACTCTTGAAAACTCCGCAACTTTGGAAAACTCTGGTATAGCATCAATTCTAAATCAACAGGATTTAAATTGGGTTTGTTCGCCTTTAACAAGAACAGAAAAAACAACTCATGCTAGCAGATCAAATGTGTTTTAAATCGGAGTTGAAAACAAAACTTATTCGTGAAAGCTTTTATTAAGGTATCACAAAACTGACGTTGTGCCTACTGTCCAATCAAAAATGTGAAGATAAAAATGCCAATGATTTCATCCTTAAAGGGTTGTAGCCTACCAGACGCCCTAAATGAGTCCGTCTTACAGAGCAGCATACAAGTTTGACAGACAAGCTCTGATTAGGTTCTTCTTCGTGAAATCCTATTTCTGAGTCTCTTCTGTCCACTTGAAACTACTCAGGAGATTTAGGCAGGAGACAAGTCTGATTCGAAAGTTCAGTGCTGAGTATTCCGTAGGTATCCAGCCTGTGCTACTTCGAAAACAATAAAGTTTAAACAAATAAGCCATTGTCACCAATAAAAATACCTGCGAACTTTCGTAAAAGTTTTGTTACACACGCAGCTTTTTCCTCTTTAGAATGTTTTTCCAATTCTAATGCATTTCCACCACAAAACCATGTCTGGAAAACAGTTGACTTGCTGGTTCAGCAGAGAATATTGGATAAATATTGAGCAGAACAACAAAAAGAACACAAATGTTGACAAAGACTGTCAGTAGTAACTACGTTTTTGTTTAATTACAAATAAGTTACCACCAAAAGCTACAGTAAGTGGCCAAAATGTTAGGAAATTTGCTGCACTATAGCGAAAAAATAGGCGCATTATCGTTACAATAAGGGCAGCCTTATTTTTGGAAAATTCTTGACATCTTTACTAAGCAACATTTAAATACGTAAATGGACCACTGCTAATCAGAGAGTGTTTTAATGCCTACTGCTTCTAGAGTATAACTCCGCAAAGCCTCGAGCTGTAAATACCTGACATGCTTGGCGAAGATATAGAACTGATTAAGCAATTGCTTCGAAACTTTTAGTGCTGAAAGCCAATGCTTGACATAGAATTTAATGACATTAATCAATGAACCTTGTATTACCACATCAAAATAAAAAAGATTGAGCTAAAAATTGATAGAAAAACAATTTTTTGATTAGTAATGCTGAGACCGGGCTGTGCATGGGTAAACGGTAACCATAGATGCTAACGCAACGTACTGGCGCACCAAGAAAGTAAACTCATCCAATATACAGATTAAACAACAAGGCAAGAACTTGGCCCCTCAGCCAGGTAAATGTAATCACACTTGCACTTGTAGCCCTAATTAAACGGCAAAGAGGGCCTTTTCTCAAAAATAACACACCTCCAACCAGTACATGTTGCATTGGTCATCTTGACGCGTATTAAACAGAACAAGGTCGCGGAGCCAGTCTTTGCCCGACCGCATCGAATCGTTTCTCAGTAAGAGAAGGGTTGTGGTGCCGTCGGGCCAGAAAGGCCTGCTGAAAGTTAGCACCAGCTTGTTGATAGTTTCAAAACTGAGTCTGAAACGAAAGATGTAAAATAAGGTTCGATGAGATAAAATAGCACCTAAGAGCTTGTCACAGCACGGAAAACATTTGCAAGATTATTGAGGTTTTGCAATCTCTTCAGAGGTCACCGTTATTGCAACCACCCAGCACAGCCCTGTTTCAAGTATCCCGCGTTTTAAGTCTCACGAAGTCAAACAAGCTTCTGATACCAATGAATGTGTACAAAGTTTCCTAACAAGAAAATTTTCAGTATTGCCATTACATTACATGCTTTCTTCAAACAAACCTCTGAACAACTTGATGCAACGCTTGAATTTCAGTCAAGAAACACTTGAAGCAATGACCAAAAGCACATATCAACATCAACAAAAACAATGTGGTTAACCAGAAGCTAACCATCAAATAAGCCGATTAACTCACCTTTTTATGGCTTGCAATTTATTTGACGGCAATGTTGGTGAAAATAGATCCTTTAGTTCCTTGAGGCAGCCTAGTGGGATCGTGATAATCACGTGATCAGCTTGCACCCGTTTGATCTGACCATGGCCATTGACGTAAGTCACAAAAACGCCACGCACAGGTGCTTCATTGTTTCCACGTTGGTTGATGGGTGTCAAGACTTTTCCCCATTCGACCTTTTTCACAACGCTGTTTAGCTTAATAGCATTCCGAGGCAATTGTCTCAACAGCGGCTCAAAGATCTTGTTATAACCGCAGTTGAAAACGGAATCAATGCCATCCATAGGGTTATATTCACTATAAACTGTCAATGGACACAAAGAAAGGTCTTGCATACCAAAATCCTCTCTTTCTTTCTGCAAGCAAATTTTGAAAGCAGATTGCAGCAATGAAGATGCTGACGGGTGCTTCTCAAATATTTTAGTACGCCATTCGTTCTCTAGAAACGATCCAATGTCATTTGGTTGATTTTCCAATTTCGTGTGAAATGCAGAGTTGCCTAAAATGGAACCCACAAGATCACAGTGTACTCGAAAGGCATTTTTCAGTTCATCAGCTTCAAGTTGCGGAACAGGTCCTTCATTTTCTTTCAGCCATAAGCCATGACGCACTTTTTCAACGTAGTCCCTTGGAAAGCCAAGGATTTAACAAAGGTTTGACGAAAACACAGTCATACGGACTTGATTTGTACATTGTACAGGTATTCGAAAAAAACATAAAAAACGGGCCTGATTGGTTGAAAATACGAGAGATAAAACCACCTGCGAATTGTTCACTAGACTTCCTTGCATCCAAACTTTTTCATTGGTGAGTTGTACCTGACAGACACTTCTAAAGGTATCGACACCTGAAATACCATATACAAGGCGAAAAGACCAGATGAAATCAAGTGCATCCTGAGTGAGCAGTTTGAAATGGATTGCAACAAGCACGCAGTAATGCCCAAGTCATCAGTGCTTCCTCAAATGAATTTAATATATTAATTTACTGGATGGAGTCTTCTGAAAATCTATTGGATGTAGTCGTGACCTGAAACTCTAAACCAGTGTTCCTGTATAGTATAACGTCTTCACTCACACACGCAACGCAGTAGACTTAAGCATGCATGACAGTAACAAGGAACACACAAATACATGAAAGAACGCGTAGACATGTGGCGGTAGCAGAAAAGCATACGTTTGATGGAGTTAACGCAATTACTTTGATGAGACACAAGCATAGATATGTGGTAAAGAGCACAAGCATGGATGGCGCCATCATGGATGGTCTAACATAGTGCTGCGATGACTTCTAAGTTGACCGATTTATAAAATCCATGTGGAAGTGTGAGTCTGCGAAGGATCAGGGGTCATTTAGGTCAGGGCTTCTTAAACTATGGGTCATTCTGGAGTCGCGAAACAAATGGCTTGACAAATCAGATATACAAGTTTTTATAAACTTGCAAGAAAACTAGTAAGTTTGCAGTTAATTTATTTGTACTACAGTTTTAGGGGCAATACCGTGATTCATGCTGTCAGTTGTTTCCTAGGATGTCTGCGTGAGCTATCAAATGAAAATAATCAACCAACCATGATGTTGTTACACCATGATGTTTTTTACGTATTGACCGATATTGACCTTGTTGCATTTTTTCCGACACGAAGACATGATTGATTGTGTTTAGAACGCTATGTCTAGGGGCTAGGCTGAATGCTTTCCGAGCACACTGAGTAGCATTATACTAAAGTTAAAAGCTTCATACACAGTTTCAGAAGTACTCTGGACTATGATTTAGGAAAAGTTAAATCCGTAAACCATACACAATTGACATTTCAGGAGGCAACACATATGTCATGCCCAGGATGAGTTTGCGGAGTTATCAAACGACAAAAGTTTGCAACTGGAATTTTCAATGCAAAGTTTATGTCCTTTTTGGATACGAACAAGAAATTAATGCCCGGCCATTTTGGATCTAGCCATTCATAAAACCTTAGCCTTTTGCAGAACTGTCACCAGAAAGTCTTCAACATGGGGGGCTTTACGTTTGTGCAGGGATGTTTGACATTGTAAAAATTGACAAAATGCAACTGATTTATAGTGCTTCGTATTTCAATTTGGGGGGACTTGGAGCATTGTTTTGGGAGGCTAAGCCCACCAAAGCCCCCCGTGGTGACGGGACTGACTTTTTGCACAACATATATATCTGAAGGGGCATTCTCAAAGTCAAAATTGATAATCATCAACTCCAAAAACCAATCCTTTTTGAAAAAAATTGAGAATGTCTTTCATGTTGCGTTGTCTTGCATCAATCTACTGAATAACCTGTGTAAAAACATAATGAATAACCTGTACAAAAACGATCAAGCGCATCTATATCACATTGGTTGTGCCTAGTGCTTGATAACTTCTATAAGCTGAACTGTGTATTGTTGCTTTTTTCGCCTTAACTGTACAGTTACTTTCATGGATTGTGTACATTTGTATGATTTTGCCATAAACAAAAAAAAGCCTCTTGAGATTCATAATTGGACGTTACACGTGTCATTAACACCTAGGCTGTCCATCAAGGATCGCATAAAAAACTGTTTCAAAACGGGGTCGCACAACAAAAAAGTTTGTGAAGCCCTGATTTAGGTTACAGAACTCCCTATGAAGAAGCTAGTGTAGAGCAGAGGTCTCCAAACTTTTTTGTTAGAAGGCCGCACATAAGCTAGTACACAGCAGTTCGAGGGCCGGACATCTTCGTAATGTGATTGTTTCGGCACATCTTACATTGTTACATTCTACCAAATCAACAAATTATTCGTAAATATATTATATTCTTTCATTTATTAACAAAATGGTTTTGCGGGCCGGATAAAATGCCTTCGCGGGTCGGATGTGACCCGCGGGCCGTAGTTTGGAGACCCCTGGTGTGGAGGGAACAGTTTATACAAGTAAGTAAAAGTCTGTTATTCTGAGTATTACGTTTAATATGCGCAATGCGGTTATATGGTTCATGGAAGCAAAACGTGTTGCAGGGAAGGTCAATCCACCAGAAGAAATTTGTGGTGGTCAATCCGCCAGAAGAAAACTTTGCCACATGAAACATTTACTGTTTACACATATTTGGGAAATATTCATGATAGCTAAAGAGGAAATGCGTCGACAGTTATGGACTAGTGGAGCACTGCAATGATGCCACAGAATTTAGCAGGTTGAGAACAAGGCGTCCAGTCATGTACTTGGGCAATGCATTTTCAGTCAATGTGATGTATCGTGGATGGGAACGTAAGGTCGTTTACTGTACACATATTATTCGGTTTGCGATTGGAGATTAAAGGCATCCCACTGCTTTGTACTAAAGTTCAATGCGACCAATTTTAGTGAACGCAATAAAAACCACACTGAGTAAAATATAAAAGCGATACCTCATGATTCGACTACTTTTATAATAACAGCATTAAATAATTCAATCAATGCACCTGGTTTAATGCACACCAACAAAAATTAATACCAAAAATGTTTCTAATACCCAACACATTTTTATATTCCACTGTAAAAAGTGTCAAACATGGCTTATTGTTTGTTTATAAAGCAATTTTTGACCAGATTTCTATTACACCGTATTTCAACATATTCGCACCGGAGTTTGAACGTGCTTTTGGTAAAGGGAATTGCCGAGTTTTAGTTCGTTTCGTATTATACGGATGAAATCCTGTAACGAGTTTATAACAATTGTTGAATGTAGCCGGTAGCTGAGAGTTATTGTATTTGTACATGAATTTGCTCACTTCAAGACTGTAAATATCTTTTAGTTGTAGAATTTCCTGCGTTTCATTAATGTTAGTAACTTCACGAGTCACAAGTGAATCTGTATTTACAAGAATTGCTAGGCATAGCATTGCAATAGCAGAGCAGCTAATGCTATGCAAAAGTTATACAAGTGTAAAGTCTATGAAATTATAACCTTTGGACCAACACCAATATGTTTCCTAGTTGAATGGACCATGAGCAGAAAATGGTCGAAAACCCCTGGCCTAGAACATACCGTATTTTCGGGATCATAAGGCGCACCGGGTTATAAAGCGCAGTATCAAAATTTGAGTTCGAGCTGGTTTTTTTTCCATATATAAGGCGCACCGGATGATAAAGTGCATTAAATGAAGCAAAACTTAGATAAGTCAAACAATATTAAACTTTTTCACAATAACTCCCGAGTGCCAAGCCGCCCGAGTGCATGAGTTGCCACTGGGAGTTTAATCTGTTTTACATACGAGGGACTTTAATCTATCACACATGCCTAATCCGCTAGACACGAATAGAATAACGTAAAAGTTGTGCGCGTGTTTGATTCGGTGTGCGCCAATGTAGTCAGGAGCCCTGCAGAGTAATACGATCTGTTGTATGTGCCAGTTCAGGGGCCACCAACCTGGTACCCGCGGACACTAGGTCGCCCGCATGGACCACTTGTGTCGCTCGCGGGCTTGTTCTGACAATAGCATAAACATGATCAGTGGGGTAACCAAAAGTCAATCAAGTTAAAGATTTTCTGTCGTTTTAAAGTTTATGAAACGTCCACAAACAAAATTTCACGCTCATACCATGAGGGAATCCTATGTTATTAAGTCAGAAAAAAGTCAAAATTGATCGTTAGGTCAAAATTTATGGTTGGGTCAAACTTTGCTTGCAGCAAAGTTTTTTCTCTTTATCGATATTTTATGGAAACTACAACAACAGATATTGATATGCTTTTGTAATATTAGTTGCAATTTTGTCATAATATTGAGTTCTTTGCGATTTCGGACGTAATAATGTTGTTTTGTCCACTACTGGACGATTGAATATTATGTAGAGTAGGCGTGGTAAGGCAAGAAACGTGGTCTTGCAGTACGTGGTTTGGTAAATGCTCAGTCCATTGTGTATATATTGTTTCAACGTCATGATCTTCTCAGGTTCTACTCTACTGTAGTTATTAATGTACTTATCGTTATCAATCTATCATCCCTAAAATTAAACAACCAATTATTTTTAATTTCGAAGTACAAAGTGCATGAATATGTTTCTCAGTTAACCTCAACACCTAAGGCTGAATTATTTTGCAGTTGCTAACGCAGAAAATTCATAGGTCAAAATAAAGTCAAAATTTGTAAATTACAAAGTCAAAAGTTAAAATTTAGGTCAAAAAATTGGTTGCACTAATGATCAGTGTCTTCACATTGATGAATATCTTTAATTTTTATTAATGATAACAACAAAGTATTTAGCAAATTTGTATTTCAGAAGAGTGTATATCAGACTGGTAGCCCTTCGCATGAATTTGTACCAAGAAGTAGCTCTCAGTTTCAAAAAGGTTGGTGACCCCTGTGCTAGCTGCTCTCGGATGCTGCTCATTGCAATTGTTGTTGGTTTATTACGCAACACGATGATCTGTTTACAAAAAAATTGTAACTAGCAATTAAATAAATAGCACCGTTTACCACATAAAATTGGTTCAAGATGAGAAAGCACAACCAGATTCATACATTAGGCGCACCGCATTATAAGACGTACTTCCGATTTTTGAGAAAATTAAGGGGTTTTAAGTGCACTTTTTGGTCCGAAAAATACGGTAATATTCACAGTTATTGTTCGCAATATTTGTCATTTTTTCAGATAATGATTGAGAAAGCTCATCTATGTTGTATCGAGTGTGCCTGGGTACCAGAGCCAGAAGAAGGGCCCCCGTACCCTTCAACCGGGGGCATGGTAAAAAGGGGCCCCCAAATCTGACTGAGACCTTTGTTAGGGCATGTAGACACACGAGAAGAGCAAAGCGTAAGTCTATATGTGGTCTTGTAACGGAAGTTTCACTGCTATTAGGCTAGTTAGGAAAATCGTACCCTAACTATTCGTTAGATCAATCAAATGTTTTGCTCTTCTGGTGTGAACTAGGAAAACAACCTAACGTTAAATGATAAAGTGAAGCAGTCCTTTCACATGATAAAGTTAACGATCACTTTCCGCACCTGTGCAATGAAATTATATTTGATTAATCATTCCAATTAAGTTTACAATCTTGTAATTTCTATGTTTTTTGACTGTTTGATTTTAAATGATTACCTGTAAAATTTGATTGACAGTACTGCTATAAATGTTGAACTCTTTGATCTCGTCGCTGTTTTTCAAAAGCGCCTTTTTCATTTATACGTAGCATTTGCTATTAATGCTGTTCATCGCTAATTCGTACCCATGGTTGTTTTTCCTTCAAAAATGACCTGTCGTATGATAGGTCGAAACGGTGGATGTTTTCCTATTAAATTCACACCAGAAGAGCAAAAAATTTGATTGAAGAATGCCTGGTGGTAAACACGGAATATGCTCGTTACTCGTTAGATCTTTCGATTTATTACTTTAGATACAGGCAGCCATTATTATGTTATCGGTATACGTGTATACTGAAACATGCTTTGAATCTGAAAAAATTTGCAGGCGGGCCTGCGAGAAAAACATAACTTTAATCATAAGCACACAAGTAGATATAAGATGAAAACCACTGCCTTGGAACAAAAAAAGTGAGCTATAAAATTGTAAAACTCTTTCTGAATCAGTTTTGGAAGGTGGTGACCATTGGCCTTGACACACCGCCTTTGGTGTTATGTCCTGAGTAATTTATAAAAACTATATTTTGAGCAGTCTGTAAAACTTCACTCAAGGTGACAATGCAATATTTCAAACACTTTTTGCTTTACCATTCGGTGGTTGAAATTCCAGCTTGCTGTATTAGTTCGTACAAACGATTTCCTTTTCTTCCATGAATCCACGTTGCTCCCTCTTCAACAGTACCACTGCCTGAAATTAATCTGAAGTGTTGCAACTAATGACTATAATTTCTTTTGTGTTCGGGAAAGTCGTGCTAGCAAAAAATTGCTTTGGGACCAGCAGGTATTATCAAAAAGTTTGATTGGATTTCTGGACCGGGGATAAAATATGCCTCGCTGTAACCAGATTGTTTAGAGGTTAACCTGATATTTAGGGTACTTTTTGATTTGTTTTCATCTACGTCACTCATTAAAACTTTTAGAATCCATTTTGATCGGTGTTGCAAGCTGAGCACAGTTCAACATAAAGTTGAAAAGTAATTTTTATTCAAAACAATGCTCCTTGATTAAACTTGATTTTACCAGAAACTACTTGTAAAGGACATTCAGACTTAGTATTTAGGGGTTGGGAGGGCAGTAAGAAAAAGCGCCAAACTACGCAAAAGTATGGTGGCGCATGCGTACCACACTGAAAAAAAAATTTTTTCTGGCATTTTTTTGAAAAAAAACAAAGGAGCTTTTCAAAACCTCAAACAATGTTACTTTCGTTTCCAAAACACTTTCGTTTCGCAAGTGCTTTCGAAATAAAAATATTTTCGTTTTAAAAAAATATTATTTTCGATTCGGAAACACTTTCACTTTTGTTTCGGAAACACTTCGTATAGCCAATCGAAAAAACATCGCATCAGTTTTGTGGTCGTGGCCCATGCGTGCCAGCCTCCGTTGAGGGCCAGTGTTTCCACTTGAGGAGGCTTGATTTGCAGATTGTCTTATGTCGATGTCTGGTTCCAGTAGCTCGCGATCGTAATGTGCGTACGTGTGGACTAGTCTTTCCTTGATGTGATAACCTATCCTTGGGGAAATGTCTTTGAGGAATTTGTGACATAAGACGTATAACTTGTGTCACAAATTCCTATTACTTGTGGCTTAGAGCAGCCTAAGTGAATGGTATCTTTTGGGCCAAGAGAAGCGCATGGAGAGTGGTGGTGGTGATGCAGCCAGTCAGCACTGGAATATGCTGGCCTGTAGCCTTGTTTGAAAAGTTAAAAGCTGCATCGTGACTTTAGGTAGCCTAAATAAGTTCATTGGGGATCAGTTGTCAAAGTTGCAATGTGTGCCTGCCAAATTTCAACGTTTTTGGCAATTTAGGCAGACATTTGATAACTGAAAAATTAAAGGGTAGCCTAATTGCTCCAGTTCTGATGACCTCCAAAAGTGTAACGGGCTCCCGTGCCTTTACTTAGACAAGCGTCACTGCCTATCAGAAAAATCGACACTGCCTATCAGTACCACACAGAACTGTGTCGAAACCTTTGCCACAGGGAGCCAGACATCGACATAGGAGAATCTGCAAATCAAGCCTTCNCAAGTGGAAACACTGGCCCTCAACGGAAGGTGGCACGCATTGGCCACGACCACAAAACTGATGCGATTTTTTTCGATTGGTTTTACGAAGTGTTTTCGAAACAAAAGTGAAAGTGTTTCCGAAACGAAAATAAATTTTTTAAACGAAAATGTTTTAATTTAGAAAACATTTGCGAAACGAAAGTGTTTTCGAAACGAAAGTAAAATTGTTTTTGTTTTTAAAATGAAAATATTTTAATTTGCAAACAAAAGTGAAAGTGTTTCCAAAACGAAAATATAAGTTTTTTAAAACGAAAAATGTTTTTATCTGGGAAACATTTGTGAAACGAAAGTAAACTGTTTAGTTTTTGAAACGTTTTTTTGTTTCTTTTTCAAAAAAATGCCAGAAACAAATATTTTTTAGGGTGGCACGCAGGGGCCACCATACAGAAGAAAGGTTATATATTTTTAAAGGTGGGCCGACTTTTCCAGGGGAGCCATCGTTTTCATGGGGCAATTGCACTAAATTGCGTTACTAGATCCGCCAATGTTTCTTTACATTAAGAAACAAGCAGCTAAAATAGGCCTATATGACAAATCGACATTTTGGAAATTGCTACCTAGTGGTTTTAAAATATATTGTAACAAAGGCACATAAAAATGCATATCACATACAAAACAATCAGACGGCTACAAAATGTTATTAAAATATCGTTTGAAATGCAGCAACTTAAACTTTAAAAAACTGGCTAAGAACGAAAAAACTTAAAAGTAAAATATACAACTGGCTACTTAATTAATATCCCAGTCAGGGTGGCCAGCGGTTTCTAGCTTAGAAGGACAAGGAGACCGAAAAAATATTTTCTTTTGTGCAGTGCGACCCGCTGTTACCTACCACCACGTTGGTTGAAGCTAGTCGTTGCTTAAATGGAGTCGGCTGTGCTTTCGTGAGGCCGGCTTATGGTCACAGTTTTGTGTTGAAACTACAATTCGCGTGCTTTCTATAAATCTTATTTTAGTGTATTCATCATTTCACCGTAAGCCTTTGCTTGTAATTTTTAGGACTGAACAGCGGTGTAGGAGTTCGGGGTGCAGGGGGTGCAAGCGCACCCTCCAAATGTTTGATTTGTCGATTTGCAAAATGTCAAAACGTTTGTGCAAAAAGTTTCGACTTTTTTTAACAATACTAATGAAATTACACTTCCTTGGTATTGCGTGTATAAATAAAAGTTTACTATGTCATAGAAAACATATTAAATATATATAAATTATAAAATCAACAAACTGTTTCTAGCAAATTCGTGTTTTAGTTTGTGAGAGTTGATGAATAACTAGCTCACTTGGAAGTTTGGGCAAAAAAGGCATTTCATTCACGTGCTTCGTAGTAGAATCCATGCCAGGCAAGTACAGAAAAGCTGTGTTTTTAATTTTAAGTACGGCTTTTGGATGAACACATTCTGCCGTAGCCTAGAGTTTGTTGCATGCTTCCTATATGTCCGCAGCTAGGTGTCAGGTTTCTTGCTGACAGCAACAGCTGGAATGTGCATTGAACGCTGAAGCTCAGAACTGTATGGAAAGTGCTCAGACGCAGAGTTGTAAACGGGCCTCATTTTGAAGCCCGAACCCGGCCCGAGCCGGACATTTTTTTGAAGCCCGATTTAGGCCCGAAAGCAAAATTTACGGAGTGAATCAAACATGCGCAACTTCGGGTATCAAAAAACGTAGCGTGCTGGTGTAGCTACAGGTTCACGCTTTTATCACACTGAAAATAGCAATCACCTTGACCAAAACATTAGCTCATCAAGCGCAAACTTAGCTTGTTAGTCAGTGATAATACTGCGAAATGTAATGTTTCTAAATATAAAAAAACACGGCGAAATCATCCACCATGGCGCTATATGCATAAAAGGAACTATTCAGGATAGCGCTATAGGCATGAAAAGCCGGTTTGTGGGCCATCGTTTCTTAAAACAAGCCAAGAATAGAGTAAGTGATTGATCATCGCGAACGCTGTCGCCTTCTCAAAAAGAGCATGAGACTAATCCGAGCAGAGAACAAAAGAAAGCAGCTGTCTTTGCTAATAGAATTGGCTGAAGAAAAATCACAATCACTTCACTCACAGAAGTCGCCGCGGTGAGAATAACAAATGTAGTTCAAGAAAGAAAAATCGTTACTTTGAATGGTATGAAAAGCTTGTGTATGCAGGTTCGAAATCGGCCCGAAACGTTTTGACAAACTTAAACCCGAACCCGACCCGAAAAGCCCGGCCCGACTTACAACTCTGGCTCAGAGTATTAATCCAGGTGGCTTCTGACAAGGTTCTTGCACAGATTAGCATACTTTTTTTCAGTTGGGTTATTAAGATCCAAATTTCAAGCACCAATTTTCATGTCTATGGTAATATGGTAGAGGAAAATAAAATCTACCAACAGATACAAAAAATTTGTAGGGCGAAAGTTTGTCGCATAAACGTTTCTTGGGCAAATTTGGGCAAAATATCCTTTTCACCCCCAAAAACTTTCCTGCTCCTACGCGTATGGGACTGAAGATGGCGTAAAATACACGAAATCGATTTCCTAGCAAAAAAATTATTGCTGATTGAGCGAGACCAAGTCTCGAGACATCATCACGGCTGTAGACTTCAATTTTTTTCGTGAACTTTAAATCAAAAATGATCTTTTGGCGAATACGATGAAACTGGCATGGTTGCTACTATTTCCAGAAGTCCACGACATACTGGTGAAAGATCAAATTACTGATGGAAAAGAGTTGCATGACAAGCTGCACTAAAAAAATTCCTCTATTGACAAAAGCGGATAAAATCAAGGAACATCTGCGGTCTTTTCGGTTTTTGCCACAGATTGTTTGAGAAACAGCCAGCCGAATTGAAGTGACATCAAATCTCCATGAAATATACTTCCAAGTGTGAACAGAATCAGACCGACAACTGTTGGGTCCCGATATATACCCCAACATCACGTGTCTTTGGATTCCGGTTTCAATATTTACTACTATCTGCAGGACAACAAAGAGACAATAAGAAAACGAGCACAAACCACGAACTATTTCTTTTCTGATATAACAGTGAACAGTCAAGCACCTATTGACTTGGCGAGCTTGGCACTGACTCGAAAGAGAAAACTCTTCAACTCTGTGACTCACGTCTGCCGTTCAAAAAAATTGAACTTGAACAAATCAACACTTGACTTTCAATACAAAGCGATCGTGTTAACTGTTTTATTATGCATTCAAGCAAAAGACATCTTTTCGTATGCGCATTGAGCTAACTCTAGAATATGCAAAAAAATGAAGACCAGAAAATACAAAATATAGTGTGACTTGTCATGCAATAAAGTACTCTCACAAATAGTGCATTCTCAATAGTAAGTTTCCCGAGTCAAATTCCCAATGGAATTTCCCCAGTGGAAATGTACTAGTGACAATACGAAGTGTCATCCACGCCATGTGACCAATTAGTGCTTACCAATAATGAAAGTTATCGCAGAGGACTTTCTCGAGGGAGCGGTGTTGCCAGCTCGACCAATGAAAATACGTGAAGAAAGGAATATATACTGAATTTCCTGACTGAAATCAGTTTTCTCTGATCTTACGATCAGTCCAGATTACAGGGGTTCTTAACATTTTTTGTCTCATTTACCCTTTAAAAAAATCAAAAAAATTGATTTCACCCCCAACAATATTTGGTGTGTCAAAGCATGATTTTCCGGGGTAGGTTCTCCTGGACAAAAGTTGTAAACTTACGTTATAAACTCAGATTTATGAAATTTTGTGCTTACTGGAACCAATTTTCGGGTAATGCTTGTAATAAACTTATCAGCCTCTGAGACGAAACTTTATTAAAATGCTCTTACAAGCAAGCATGAATACTTTTAAGACGTGGTTCGCTGAGGTTGTTGAAATTCGAAAAACATTTTCATACGAACCGGCAATCCGGCGTATCACTGAGTCAAGAGGGAAAACGTTAGGTAGAAGAAAAATTCAGCCATGTTTAAATTTTTCTTCTACTGAAAAATGACAACCTATTTCAACCATGTAGACACTCAGTGAGACTTTTCTGCTTTTTTTACGCGCAATATCTGACATTCTGGGAGCAGTTATTGAATGACGTTGGGAAGTGGGAACTAATCGAGATCGATGTTTTGTTTTGTGGTCATCATTGAGGAGAACCCTTCCCCACACATGGCAAGTATTTTGAAAAGGTATAATAACTTCAAAGGCGCGCTTCGACAGTGTAGGAAATTCTTCGCCCAATCTACACCACAATTTGGAAAATTCACAGTTGCAAGATATGAATTTGGAATAAAGCATTGTTAAACATCGAGGATTAATCAATTCATTTTCATTTCACCTTTATGAAACACTGAAAAGACAAGCCCGTGCCCTGACAAAATTCGCACGTTCAGTTATGTGTTTCAAAACTATTTCTAAGTATTCTGGAAGGGTACTCGCCATGGGCGTCGGGGGGGGGCAGGGGGGCAAAGCTCCTCCTGGATTTAAAAATTACTAGCAAAAAAAGGTTGTTGTCTTAGTTTTGAGTGGGAAAAAAACAAATTTCACCACTTTTGGCCCATCCTGGAAAAATTTTGGAAAATCCTCCAGTGGCCCCCCTGGAAAGAATTCTTCCGACGCCCATGGTACTCGCCAGCAGGCCCGTAACGGGGGTGCGCAGGGGGCGAAGACCCCTAGAAAAGTTTTTGCCCCCCCTGGAAAAATCTGTTGGACATAGTTTAAAAAATTTGGGCACCTCACAGAAAATTTTTTGTCTCCCTGGTGTCCCAAGCTGGTTACGGGCCTGCTCGCCATTGCATGTCGATGAAGAACCCAAGAGGTAGATATGGTGTGTGGTGCCCGTTTGTTCCCTAGAGTTGTAATGCCTGACTTCATGGAGTATAGAAGGGGCGCCGTCTGTGCATAGCGATCCAACTTGATTCCACTAGTTTATTATCTAGTAAGAAATTATTCATCTGTTCCTGATCATCAGTCACTTCGCTAGTCGTCTCTAGACTTTCGCACATCAAGAACTCTTCTTTCAACTCAACTGCATGTATATACGGACAGTAAACAAACAAATACGTGCAATTCGATACGTCAGTTGACTATTTAGCTGGAGGGTGATTCTTGCCTTATTACTTCGAATTTCATCTGCTACGTGATCTAAAATATCACGACACATAACACCAGTGACGTACGCAAAAAATTCTCATGGGGGGGTTTCATTCAGTGGTATATGGTGGTCATTTGTATTTGGTGTCCGCTATTTGTGACGTCACAATTTGATATCATGTTCATGTTTCCAAACCAACGTCTTGGCGATGTTTTTTGACATAATATACATATTCTTCTACACGCACTCCCCTTAATTTATGTGTCACTGAATTGAATATGAACAATCAGCGCTCCAGGTTAGGATATCTGAGGAAAACGCTACGGCACAGAAGTTTATAACTGCAAAAATATGAGGCTGCGGGTTAAAACAGGGGAGTGAAACACACTTATCACTGCGTCAGAGCAATTTACAAGTGCAAAATGAGGCTTTGCTAATGTCTTGTCGAATATGAGCAGTCGGGCACAGAAAGTGTGCGGCTGGACATGCTGGGGCATGCCCCTGTTAGCAAGATCGAATCTTGCTAAATACACAAATTAATAATGCGCATAAAGTACGCAAGTAAACTTTCGATTTTTTGTCATGCATAGAAGTTCAGCAAATTTTTAGTTTTCCTTTTTCCCTGCTGAGACATTATCAAATCCCTGAATGCTTCTATGTTAACAACTGTTGTTTTTGAGCTCGTGCAACAGTTTTATCATGCTACAGAATTTGGTAATGTAGCCAATGCGGTCAGCACTTGCGCTGATCAGCCATTGCAG
>JGI24158J21664_10004457_pt1 | contig 18043 bp, 14 predicted proteins | sample Ectturendosymbi3_FD_21664 | JGI IMG/M metagenome (IMG submission 21664)
AACGACATTCCCCTCCACATCTCAGTGCAAAAAGAACAGTGAGTGTTGTACCGACTGTGCATAAGTTTTGTACCGACTGTGCATAAATTTTGTACCGACTGTGCATAAGTTTTGTACCGACTGTGCATAAGTTTTGTACCGACTGTGCATAAATTTTGTACCGACTGTGCATAAATTTTGTACCGATTGTGCATAAATTTTGTACCGATTGTGCATAGATTTTGTACCGACTGTGCATAAATTTTGTACCGACTGTGCATAAGTTTTGTACCGACTGTGCATAAGTTTTGTACCGATTGTGCATAAATTTTGCACCGACTGTGCATAAATTTTGTACCGATTGTGCATAGATTTTGTACCGACTGTGCATAAATTTTGTACCGACTGTGCATAAGTTTTGTACCGATTGTGCATAAATTTTGTACCGACTGTGCATAAATTTTGTACCGACTGTGCATAAATTTTGTACCGACTGTGCATAAATTTTGTACCGATTGTGCATAGATTTTGTACCGACTGTGCATAAATTTTGTACCGACTGTGCATAAATTTTGTACCGACTGTGCATAAATTTTATGCCCACTGTGCATAAATGAAGCCCGATAACATGAAGCGGTTGCTACACAAGATACAATCCAAGCTACGCTTAAATCAATGCGATTTCCTTCTGTATGGCGAAACGTGAATGAAAACCGAGGTACTGTTGAAAAAAGTCGAAAGAATGAAACTGGAGACAAATGCCTACCGTTTTGTTTGTTTCAGATTGCTGATATTTTGCTTCACTGGGATCTACGTAAGAGATTGACGTAACTTCTTTGTTGTTGACCGAGTAAACTGTGACGTTGAATGGACTCAGCGACGTCATCACGACTTTCGTCAAGTTGAAGGCCTCAGCAGCAAACGCTCCCAGTATCTGAGAAAGAACTAAGACTCTGTTTCAAGCCACGAGCACCGCAAGTTTCAAAGACAAATTGCTCGCTGATCAAAAAATTGTCGAAACTAGTGGTTTAAAAAAATGCTAAATTGCTTCTGTTTTTATGTGTTCAGCTCTGTGAGAATTAGTTTGGTACTACGAAGTCTTCCGTTAACGTTTTTATCAAAAAACAAGGCAATACTGTACCACGAACTTACACCTAGAAAATGAAAAGTACAGTTCAGTTCGGTTTTGCTATACTCGTTTTTGTACTTGTTTCGGAGTGCCACGAGTGGTCTGCGCAGACATGTAAGTCGGGCCTGGCGGTTCGGGTCAAGCTGGGTCCGGGCTTAAGTTTGTCAAAATGTTTCGGGCCAATTTCGGGCCTGTGTACAAAAGTTTTTGATAATATGCAGTGTAACGATTTTTTCGTTCGTGACATAGATTTGTTGTGCTAACCCAGGATCCATGTCCTCACCGCGATGATTTCTGTGAGTGAAGTGATTGTGATATTTCTTCAGCTATTTCTAGAACCGCACACACAGCAGCGTTCTTTTGTTCTCTGCTCGAATTAGTCTCACGCGCTTTTTGAGAAGGTGACAGCTGCTTACAATTTCTGAAGAAGGTGACAGCAGTTTACACTTCAGGAAACGGATCATTATTTGATGAAAGAAAGAGCAGTGTGGGTCAGCAGCAATTAAGGACATGGTAAAAGCATGTATTCCCGTGGCCGAAATCTGTCAGCACAGCGTGCTCGCTTTTGCTCTCCTCTAACTGCTGTTATTCCCATCTCGACCAAAACCACTTCGTTGTCGCCACATAGTCAAACAGCATCGAACGCCAGTTGGTTTGACATGAATAGTATACAGCAGATACATCTTGTGCCACTGCAATCAAGTGTAGCTATGAAGCGAAGCTTAAGCCGCTCGATGACTTCTGTAAAGTTTTTGCAACAGCTTCACAAAGCTTTACAAAGGGCTTGGTGTAAAATCGTCGAAGCAAAGCAACATTAGTTTCCCGGTGAAAAGACTGAATTGTAGTAAGCCTGAACAAAAAAATGTTCCTAACAAATTTCTGCTGTTTTTTTTTTTGATGTGTTGCTAAACGAAAAATGCAATGGTTGAAATTATTGTAGTACATGACATGACAAAAAATGTGGTTGTCAGAGACTGAAAAGAGTGTTTCCACGAAAATAGTTTTGCCTACGTTTCGCGTTAACGCTTTCTTGATTCTCTCAACTTCCTCGGAGCTCCGATTTTCAAAACGTTTATCCCAAGCCAGCTGCTTTCCGTCGATCGATTCAAGTATGAGGGCGCTCCGAAAAATGACCCCCGGCTTCTCCGACTGTATGTACCTGCTTTCCGCACGGATGTTGGCCCATTCGGGCGATGCGGTCACGACTGGAGAAAAATGAAACAAGTGGGTCAGTTTAACGCCAACTACACAAGAAGCAAATGCATAAACTTTCACTACGTTTGGAACACGTTGGTTATAGCACAGTTCAGAGCGCTGGTTTTCAACCCGGTGACCCAACCCCAGAAGGGTCGTGAACCATTTTTGGAGGGGTCGCGAATAGATATTTTACGTATGCAGCTGTATTACATTTGCTTTATTCGAGTTTTAGATGGGGGTCGTTGGGTTGTAGTAGTGGGTTGCTATAATGGGTCACGGTGCTGAAAAGGTTGAAACACACTGATTTAGAGAGGCATATCTGAAGTCGAATATTCGTTCGGGGGAGTGAACATAATTTGATTGGCTGGCTTGAGTTTTAGAAGCGCAACCAGCCAATCATCGCAAAGCACACTTGCTTGAAAAACGGCAGGAAATTTCGGTTGCAGTTGCGTGTGCAACGTAAACTATAGTATGTCGCGCTGAAAGGTAAGCATTCCCTGCTTGCTCATTTCCAGTAGCTGTGCGGTTCTATAAGGTCGTGGTAAAAGCTCCAGCACTCGCACGATGCCCCAGTTCAGCTTTCTGTGCGCGCTGACTCTGGACGCCGCTGCTAAACCCCGATAACTGAAACAAGCTTTTCCGAAAAAAAAACAGACAAACAATACGTTGTAATATCAGAAAAAGAATAACGAAAAAAACGCAAATACATCCCCTGCGCGTAAATGTCACTATAAAGAAAACTTTTTCATCGAGCAATATCCAAAGAGCATCAACCAATAGACATGCGAGACTCTTACCTAAAACCCAGGCAAGTATGGCACACCCCGCCACGAACCCGATCAAGGCGAAAAGCGCCATAATCTGTTTTCTCCTTGAAGCTTTCTTCCGACGTCTTCGTGCTCGTTCGCGTTCTGGCAAAGATAAAAAGAGCGGGTGAAAGCGACATTGTCTTCGATTTTGTAACAATGACTTTTCAAGCACAGCCTTTTTGATATTGACTTAAAAACTAGCGAACGTTTGAAGATCGGAAGTTTGTGGACGCCGGGCATCTGCAAAACAGTCGCTAGGGAAAGATATTTTTCGCAAATGCGTGCAAGGAACGGAGGGAATTGTCACAAATGTGCTTTGAAGCTCTTCATTCAAAAAGTTCCATTTCACGCAGAACAGCAGTTTTAAGCAAATTGTCTAAAGATAAACAAGAGAAAATTAGGAAAAAACAAACAGGCAGTTCACTACTGCTTTATTTACTGACTTGTCTCTTGGCGCTTAATCATGACGTCAAAGACAACGTCACCCATGTCACGCTTCACCGCAGTCTTATTCGCTTTTGCCATCTTCTTATCAGGCTGTTTTTTGGCATCTTTCTCTTTTTTAGCAGCCTTCTTGTCATCAGCTTCTTATGGTTGCCCAAACAAAACATGGAGAAAGCTAATTGTTTAGCTTCATGGACAACAAATAACATTCCGCATAAAACATTCGGCCTATCGTGAAGATGTTTACGTGACGCACAGTTACCAGGAAGATTTTATGAAACGTTATTGAAACTTGCCCTTTGCGCTTATTGAGCTTGACGGAGTTCCAACTGCTTTCAATGAACGTAACATCATCCATTTTAATATGCTGAACGAAAAAAAGCAATTTTCGTCGTCACAAATTCTATTCCGTTAAATCTGCGAGTGTCTTATCGTACGTTCATCAATTTCGCTACTTTTTGCTTCTCTTGTGGAATCTTGAAAATTATTCTTTTTGAAAACATTCGAATCATTGATTTCCAAACTAAGCACTGACACAAAGCTTTTGCCATAAACACTTTAAAAAGTTTCATTTAACTCCCGCTAGACCGTTGGCAACAGGTAAGAATTATGCAAGACATACACGTTAAGTAAAAATATAAAACGCTAAAAATGCTTCAGTTAAAAATGCTACCAAATACTTTTTACTGGGCATAATGTTACGTCAACGTTGGCCGCAACTGCTGCAACCTTCAAAACACGTTTACTTTTGGCAGCCTTCCTTTTCGCACTCAAGTCCGGCGTTCTTTGGTTCAGCACAGAGAAAACGACGCCGGCGACTGATGAGGAATGAGCCTTTTTTTCAAGTTCTTCACCTGTGAGCAAAACGCAAAGTTAAGGATAATTATCATTCCTGACCAGTGGTGATGCACCAACAAGTTTTGTTTCTGTTTAGGTTTTATTCGTTAAAAGCAAATACTTTATTTTTCCCAAAACACAGTAAAACAACTGCGGGTAATGCAAAGTTTTTGTGAGTTTGTTCAAAAAGTGAGTGAAATTACGTGCCACAAAGGCATACACTCATCAAATCATGAGTTGCTTGTATCAGTTGTCTCATGCGTTTGATTTACAAGTTATTTACAGTCAACCCTCCCACTCTATGCAAAAACTCGTGACACGGAGTACCCCCTTTCAGACTAAATTTTTAGGGCGACAGTGGCTAAATTTTCAAATCGACCTTCAACCAACCTTTGATTCAGAAAGTGTTTAAACAAGTCTCACGTCTGTAAAACCAAAAATGGGCCTACGTGTAGTGATACCACAATCAAACATTCAGACAGTGGTGGACCCGCAACCAGGGGTGTTGCTACTGGGCAATACAGTTTTACAAAGTCGATTTACATGATCTAATGCACTTCTGGTAAATAAAATCATGAAATCATAATGCAATGAAAAAAATCCTTTGCTTGGGTAGGAAAAGAAACCTACGCATAGCTTGTGGGACCCCATGTGGTTATGCCGGCAATACGTTCCACCTACTGTATAATTACTGTCCATAGTGATTTCATAAATACTGGCTATCCAGTACAGATAACTATGATCCATAGTAATTTTAAAGTTGCCTGTGTTTCTTATATGCAAAGTTCCGTGTCGGCTTTTTTCAACTAGCTTTAATTCAAAGTCGCAACTGATGCTTGTTGAAAAGGACAGGATGACTGATAAAACCAATTTATCAGATGTGAATAGACAACATAACAAAAATATACCATGATTTGTTTACTATAATGAGTATGATGTAATTCTACCTGTAACAACCTTTCCAAAATTACAAGGCCTAAAATGCGTTAGACAAAGTAAAAGTCACCGATTTGTAACAGTTGTTTAAAACTTTAACCGCGTTTCATTCCCATAGCAGTAATCAGTCTATCAAATGTTCCCAACGTGTTGCCATACCAAACAGTTTCTTACCACCATGCTGGGAAGCTGACCAACGAGGAATCTTCTCAGCAACAATTGCTTTGCTAAGCCTCTCCGCATCATTTTCTTTGGAAAACCAGCTTCGCAGCATAAAACTGTGGCGTACTTCCCGACCTATACAACTGCTAACGTTCAGCTGTTTCGTGTATTGAATAAAAAAGCAGAGCAGCCATTGTTTTGACGCTTTCAGCAGAAATATTGTTGATACTGATTTTAAACATGTAGAACTTTTGCTTTATGATAATTTCCTGGTTTCGTTTTGAAAAAGGTGTTTCTCAGCACAGAGATAAAACATATATCAAGTTCAGTGACGTATCTATGCAAACTGACGCCCAAGACAAAATTTAAATGTGCGTCCTTTCTAATAATTTATATATTAGATGTAGGCACAATTTTCACAAAAGATAAACCAGAAATGAAACAAATGTATTGAAACGGTAAATATTTGTGTTTATTTTTGCTTTAAACTTTTCAGCAAATGAAATGTAAATTATCCATAACGACTGCAACATACTTCTATATACTCATTTTTTTATTATGAAGACGATGAAAACAATCAAATAATAACGTTATCGTAGTTTGTAGGTCTACATAGTGTTGCCTGACAAAATTGCATATCTTACAAAAAAAAGCAAACAACATATTGCAACCGCAAACGACAATTTTTTTTTAATGGAACACATTTCATTTGAATTCCACAATAAAATATTTAATGCATTATGCAAGTCATGTATCTATGTGTTTGAAAAACACAATTCAATCGAAACATAAATATATCCAGCCTTTTCCGGTTACGGTAAATTACACGAAAATGCTAATTAATATAACACTTTCTATGATTTCATTTAAGTAAGCTTTCGCTGTTTCGTCCCTTTCTATTCTCATCAAAGCTAGATCACAAAACCTGTCCTGACTTATTGCTAGTCAGTGAGGCCCGGAGGTATGAAAAGACCAGTTTCAGTTTATTGAAAGATCGTTCGCAGCTTGCGATACATACAGGGGTGTAGTGGGGCGGGAACGCGTGGGAGTGGCGTTCCCACACCTTTTCCATGTTTTGCTTTAAAATGAGTTTGGAGTTGTTTTAAAAGGGCTAGTTTTTGGGAGCGTTCCCACACCTTTTTTTTAGCCCTACATCCCTGAATGCATATTACTGCCACCATCAGCATTATTTGAAAAGCAGTTCGAAGAATGTCAGGAGGACTTCAGTACGCGATAATTTTAAGTAACGCTGCTTGAAACCAGCATTTTGCAATCTAGAGTCTTCTAGTATAATTACTTGCCATCTGCATCTGAACTGCATACAGCTCCTCCTAAATCGTCACACGTAGATTTTATTTTTTCACAGTCAAAACTTTTCACAAGGCCTTGGACATCGAACAGGAACCCAAATTTGGACAGAAAAAGCTATCTCTAAACAAGACCAATAAATCTCTTTCATGAGTTAACATTTGTTGCTCAACTGGTACGTAAACGATACTAACTGCTAATTTTTTTGAGGACGAACTAATGTTCTCTACCTTAGTCACTGAACTGGGGCATTGTATTCAGCCTATTTATCAGGCACTAGTAGCCATCAAAGAAGTTTCTTAAAGTCGGATTGAGCCGCATCAGTTTAAGTAATTTGTAAATCTGTTCGACCTCATTTGCATAACAGTCAGATTCTCACAGCCACGGACCTAAACTCGTCTCAGTCAGATCCTGACTACTAGTTTCTTGCCTGAAATGAAGCAGTACGGACTGACTTATCCTTTCTTATGGCGTGAGAAGGACGAGGTCTCATAGATGCAGTACGGCGTGCGAGCGTTCTTGTTCTGTCACAATGTCTGACGTGCGTGTTATGTCACAATACCACAGTTTTGTCATAATGCTTAGCGGTGCTGTCGTAACACGCTCGACTTAATACTTAATTTAGGTAAGGGCGCGGTGTTCTTGCAGCTTTGCAGTTTATAAATGCATGGGGCGCAAAATAGATGTTCAAGAAACTGCAAATAAAGATTCTAATTTTTGCCAAGCAATTTTTGCGCCCCCGTCAAAGTGGCGCCCATGGCAGGTACAATGCCTGCCATACCCTAGATAAGCCACTGATCAAGTAATTGAGTTACTTAACTTATTGTCAAATTTGCGTAACAAAACTTGTTTTCAAAAGAGATTTCCAAACACTCTTTTAATGGTTTATCAAGAATGTAAAATGTTGTCAGCAGAGAAACTTAAACCATCATGTTACAAATTGTTCATAATCTTCTAATTCTTGGCAAATTCTATTATGTTCTTTGAACAAAATTGTAAATTTATGTTTCGGTCTAAAGTTCGAAGTTGTTTGTCGATATTTTTGCGAACGACAAAAACAAAAGTTTCAGAACCAACAAGGTGAACTGCAAAAAAGAAGCCACTCACTACTCGACATCTCGTCTCCATCCACATCAGAAACATCGTCCTGAGCGCTGCTTGCAGTGCTGAGACCACTGTGTCGGTGTGAACTAATAACCGGCTCATAAATTATGTCGGGTGGGTGTGTGTCGCTGTAGATCCCCCAATCTGCGGCGAATCAATTCGAAATAAACCTGTTTTACACGCGAAACTCTGAAAGGATGCTAGGGCATAAGACTTCCGTCCAATCTAATTTCGCCATCTGGCGTTAGATTTTTTGAATGCTCATCATTTATAAAATGAACTTTTATCTAAACTGTCCCGTTAACACGAGCCACTGCGTGTTTTACCAGAAAATACTTATAGAAAACACTGTGGCATTAGGTTACCTCACTGAAAAGCTTTTTGTTTGTTTTTAAGGCTATGGTGCTTGCGAAATGCAACTCTCAGTTTGTTTGAGATGGGTTTAGAAGGGAAGACGCTGTATGCGTATGAAAATGCGCGGCTCGGCCTTGCAAGACAAGGATCAAATGCTGTGTCACTAGAGTTCTGATAAAAGTTTTGGCAACCTCACGTAATTCACGTGGGTCCGGTTGAGGCTTTTAGTTTGTTTTCGTCGTCTACGTAATACGTAAAGTGAAAGGCAAAGAAACAAATCGCCTTTTTTGAGAAGCAAGAAATGGTTTCATGTCCAAAGCAAATGTATTTGTCTCAAAAACTTGGAAAAGAAACAAACAAATCAAAAGTAAACTCTGTTCTCGAATTATTGTAAACGGCATGATGATGGCAATGAGCGTGTTGTTTGCAATGATCAGAAAAAAAGCGTGTTGTTTGCAATCAAATCAAGAAAAGGTATAGTGCAGTATAATTAATGAGACGGCAGTGAGAAGTTTTCGAACTTCTAGTGTAAGATCACTCAGTTGTAAAAAGTTGCAAAATTGTTCGTGTGTTCAAAAACCTGTTTTTTTATCCGCAGACGTACGCAAAATGATGCACATCTCGAGTTTCCACAAAAGCAAGCATCAAAACATAGCACGCTGAACTTTTTGGGATAAAAGAAAGAATCTTAAAGTTCAAATTGACAAATTAATTAGGTTAGCACAAATACAGCACGCGACCGATCGCATTGTTGTGGAAAACAATACTAAATTTGGAAAAAACGCAACGATTCACCGGCACTGACCAATTCGCAAGGTTGTGAGGTTTAGTCCCGCAATTGAAAGATATGCTCTACTCAATAAACTAGACTTTCACCTTGAGAGAAACTGTCTCTGGGTTTCTTTGGCCACACACTGGGAGATCTTTTTCTCTTAACCTGTCGTTCAAAGTCATCATCCTCGTCAATCTTATCCACAGAAGATTCCAACGGAGGAACGCCATGAAATGAAAAGTCTTCTGAAAAAGCGTACGAAGTTTCCCACATCTTTCCACAAATGCAACGGAGTTTAACAAAAAGCAATAATGCTGGATTTTTAAATCGTCTAAGTTGGTCTTATAGTCTCCATTAATGTATTTTCCAGCTTTGCAACATATAGTACTTTCCTGTCGTGTGAACTAGGCTTTATCACAAAACGTTTTTCTTCACATTTTTCCTGCACATTTATGCGCAAATTTTGTCTCTTCCAGACAAGTATCAAAACCCAAAAAGAAAGATCTGTGAAAAAACGAGCAATAATTTAACACATGTTTTTGCCACATTCTAGAGCTTTCCGAAAATAGCAGCGCAGTAAAAACTGGAAATTGAAACCGTTTTTTGTTCACGTGTTCAGCCATATCGCTCAAAAATTTGCTCAATGGAAATATTACAATCGCTGCAGAAGTCTAAGAGTAAAGCTAAACCATTCACCAAGGCCTTCACAAAAATCGAAATTCGTAAATAACTTAAAAAGTTGACCTGATAGAAAATAACGGACTGCATTTTTGAAATTAGCGACCCAAAATTAGTCTAAATCAGCTCTAAAACCTTGAGCACCAAAAATTGTGTTGGCCAGTGTAATGTTTCTCAAGAAAAAAAGACTATCACGAAATTATCCACGATTGCGCTATAGGCACAAAAGATACTATCTAGGATAGCGCTATAGCCATGCAAAGCCGGTTTGTAGGCTTCTTAAAACATGTCAAGAATCGCAGGGGTGATTGATCTTTTCGAAGCAACGCCATCGCATGCTAATTTCCTCACCGCTGCCGTCTTCTCAAACAGTACATGAGACTAATCCGAGCAGAAAACAAAAGAACGCAGCTGTGCTTGCAAACAGAATTAGCTGAAGAAAAATCACAATCACTTCACTCCAGGGGCGTAACGAGGGAGGGCAAGGGGGGGACAATTCCCCGGGCGCTGAATCACCACGAGGACGCCGAATCACTGCGGGGGCGCCGAAACGTCCCCAAAAAATGTCACAAGTACTTTCTTTAATACAGTAAATTTCCTTCCGGGAGAGCTCGGGTTCGAACACCGGACGCGAAACTTGCTTCATGTCCCGGGCGCCATCCCACCTCGTCACGCCCCTGCTTCGCTCACAGAAGCTACCGCAGGAAGCACAACAAATCTACGTCACGAAAGAAAAAATTGTTACTCTTAATGCCATAAAAAAACTTTTGTATGCAGGCCCGAAATTGGCCCGAAACGTTTTGACAAACTTAAGCCCAAGCACGGCCCGAACCCGGCACGGCCCGACTTACAACTCTGCCATGGAATGAAATATCAAGAGGAATTTCAAGCTCTTGTCTATTTTTAGCGCAGCCTCAACTGCTTCTTAGCCTAAAGTACTTGCGAAAAAAAGCACAGTTGCGTAGACACCTAAGTCCACAACGATTATAACATCTTACATCATTGATATGACAAATAAAAGTTATGTTAAAGTCAAACCTCATCTGTTGAATGAAACAATTATCAGGTCTTTACAGTATCTACCGCAAGGAATTTTTCCACAGCATTGAATCGGACNATNTGATGTTTACCAAGTATNTATTTTGCGTACTGAGCAGGCACCTACAGCTCTTAATTCAAATAGGAATAATAAAACGAATCATTGGTTTTTCTAACTTACCTTGACCATTTTCGTCTGCCTTGTATAGGTGTTTCCACAGCAGAGAAAATGTTACTTTTTTGCTTTCAAAATTTTGTTTATGAGATAAACAAGCCGTGTCAGATGCAGATTCTGTGAAAAGCAAGTGGTCAATGCCTGTGATGCCCAAGCATAGTCAAACAGCGCTGACTGAAAAACACAATCTAATTATATTTGCGGAACACTCTTACGATTTCTCAAGAAACAGTGCTGAGAGATGTATCTCAGTCGCTTAAAACAGTTTATTGGACAATGATATTTAGTTTAAACTTAACACTATCGAGTGCAAATTTCAAATCAAATGTTTTCTAGTGCAAACTTCAAACCAAAAGTTTTCAGCTTGAAAAAGACTTTTTCCGACGCTTCCACATCTTATTGTAGTCAAGAGTTAACAGGTTAATTAATGTACAGCACCTTACCAAATAGTTTTTTTGTACAAGGAGCTTTCAACAGGTTTCACCATGTTCATGTAAAATAACTTTGCTGTTCAAATTTCGAATTATTTTTAGTTCGCTGGCGCTTAGAACAGTGGTTCCCAAACTTGTTCGAGCCGTCACCCAAATTAAGGTAGCGATTTTGTCTTATTGCCCTCAATATTTTGCTTCGTAAAAAGAACGCAACCAGTATACTTGTGTCTATATTTTTCTTATTACTTTTCAGTAAGTTTATTTAATCATTGCAAAAAAATCAGTAACAGAAGTGCCGGAGGCGCCGCTACGCTGCTCTATTACAACGTAACCACTAATAACGTATTTGTGAGGGGCTTCTTGAAGTTATAGTACATCAGCACACATTGCGGTATCACAATTACGAAAGACAAAAGCCTTCACAGCTTATTAGTATGGCCATTTAAAGTCATAAAAGTCATATTTTTTCCATGGTTTAGGAAGCTATGAAACGAATTTTGAAACAAAAATCGCACCTCCACGAAGTCTACATCAAAACTTATAAAGTCATAAAAAGTCATATTTTCCATGTTAGGTCATACAGTCATATTTTGTATATTTTCAATTAATTCAATAAGGAAACCATTGAAACAATCTCAAAATATCAGTGAAACTACTACATCGATAGGTCTAACCTGCATCTTGCATATTGACCCCACTTGGGCACCTTGCATATGTTGGCAAAGACGTAGGTGAACCAAGTTATTTGGATGAAATGTAACGCACTGCCTAAAAATGCATGTTCTTGCTGCCCCAAAGAAAAAAACAATGTCCATGCATGCTTTCAATTTGCTTCAAAGTTCAAACCATACTATATGTTGTGCTCATCTTTTGAGCTGTTTATTTTAGTGGGGCTTCAACAAGCCATGGGGCTACCATCTCTCATGCCCATTTTCATTGGTAATGCTTCTTTGTACAGTAGTTGTATACGTTCAGCTCAGTCATTTTTGTTATATAAAGTCATATGGTCATATAAAGTCATATTTTCTGAATAATAAAGTCATGTAACTAACTCTTAGGTCATTAAAATATGGCCCTAAACTGGTGGCAGCCATTTTGTTAATTCTGCTCGCATTTAAGGTCGAAAATTTATCTTGCAGTGATCGCTCATAATAAAGAACAGCACTGTGGTTTTAGTTCCGCCTTACCCCCCGAATACTAGCATATTACGCCCGGGTGTAATTTACCCCCACTTTGGGAACCACCGGATTAGAAATTTATAAGGTCGAATACAATCCCGATAGTAGCAAAAAACTGAGGGGAAGATGCTGCTTGCTGCCGGTTGAAAAGCTAACGACTTTCTTCTTTCTCGCGCCAAGAAAATAACGAAAGCATTTTCTGAGTTAAACACAGACTTTTAATCATCATAACATTTTCGTAAAATCGTTGGTAAAATGCGGTTGTGTTCAGGTAAACGGTCAAAGGTCGAATCGCTCTTACACCTGTTGCTACTTTCTGTATCTATTGCAGCATACAGCATCTCAGCACGTGTTGTATCATCAACTTTTTCAGTTGCTGATATCAGGCTTACGGTCCACGTCAAAGAGGTTTAGTGGTAGTCCACGAGAAATACCAAAAGCATTTAGGCAGGCTAATAAACAACGCAGAGGATGGGCGTGTTAATACTGGGTATGACTGTGCACTGTGCACGCAAATGATACTGCTGGCACAGAACAAACTTTGAAAATAACGCAGCGTTGACTGCAGCAACTTCTCATCATGATAGAGAAGCGTTATGTCGTGGGTAGAAGACAAAAACTTGTAAATCGCATCTGAAATTTAAAAGTGTTCTCAAAAATGTTGTATGGCAAAATAACCGTTTGGCAATGGTTGCATTGTGTCCTCAAGTATGTCGCATTTTGAGAATCCATCAGCAAAGACTGCAAGAGTAGAAAGAACAACATCAGCGATTGATGATTTGGACCCGCAGTAGGAGATTGTTGCATTCGGTTGGTCTGCAATTACAATAGCAACAAAGGCTTATTTTATTTAATTTATTTGTTTGTGAGCAGACACACTCTGCATAACGCAGGTTGATAAAAACAGACAAAACAAAACGTTTTACAAGACATTGGAGCCGGCGGAATCACAGAGTTACATACACTTTTTGCAACTGCGTTGAAGACAGAACCACAGGTTTGCAGACACATTGTTAACACTAATGTTAGCTAACACGTAACACTTGTTACAACCCTACTGCAGAGCAGGGCGCCAAATCCCAAACTGGTCGAGTCCAGGTAAAATACGAATGCGCTGTGACATGACGCGCCATCAATCAAACAGACACTGCAATGTTCGAGCACTTATTCACAAAGTAAAATGCGATTGTAGTGTTCAAAGAATAGGGAAGAATACAAACAATCTGACAACATAAAAGCACGCAACCATATGTTGTGAGACTTTCTGCATCTTTCGAGAAACAGGTACGTATATTTTCGTAACAGGGCCTCAAATGCAGGAATTTGAACCTGACAGGGCCTCAAATGTAGAAATTTTAACCATTGAACCTGATAACCTGATGGCTATATCACTCACTCTCCAGGGCAGGTTGTATAGAGCTATGCATCCAAAATTATAGGCCACACGCAATCTCTGCATGCATGACTTCCTGAAATTACATCATAATTGTGATGCATACACAGGCGTACAAAAGGAACGAAAATGTACATTTTAACTGCATTTGAACATCGGGAAAAAGAGGCGGGAAAAAAATCGGGGAAAAAAATAATATTGATATCGCAGTTGCTTAGTTAAACCGCATGCCTACAGATATGCTAGCTGTAGTGCTTGCGTTGATAACAGTGAAGCATTAAGCAGGATCAACATGCCAATAAGCGAATAAAAGGTTTCACAAGAGTTTCAGCTCTGATGAAGCTTATAATAGCCCAACTTTACACTTCATTCAGTTAACCCAACCAGGTTCACTCAAACAATTCGTAATAAGTTTGTTCTGGTTTTCGTAGTATGGGAAGATTTTTTCATCGGTTTTTGAGCTTGTTTTGTTGAATACGATGTGGCTGGATTTACAAGTAAATAAAGTGATGGATGACCCAGCACTACTAACTTTCTTGTTATACTCAACGTCAACGTGCATATCGCTTTGGTGGCGACGAAATTTATGCTCAATCGAATGGCACTATTTTCGAAAGTGATTAACTTGGCCAAAACGCGGTTACTAGATTTTTGTTGTTTTGCCATGGTCGTATGGCTTACCTAAAACTCGCAGGCTTGCTACGGACTTCTCTCTGCCTGACATTATTTTATTGAATTTATCAAAGTACCACGACGCTACAGTCTTGCACTGAACACTAAAAAGGATGAATATGACTGCTTCACAACTACTCCATGATCACTGGCGTAACTGACGGGGGTCAGAGTTAATGAAAAAAACGGGACCTCACTTATCTTATATTTCGGTTTTAGTATTCTTTTGGTTTTCGGTAGGTTGTTGGGCTCCTTTCAGCTAAGTTTTCCCCTGGCTATAATCTCTAGTTACGCCACTGTCCATGACTTGTACAAAGCTTAAGGAAGTTTTGGGTTTCCCTTGTGCAATGCAGCGACTGGCGCGTTTGTTGGAATAAAATAAACATGCCATACAGCAATCTGGACCCTTCGTTCTTAGGAAAAGTTCAGTAAGGTTGCTGTTTCAGCAACAAAACGAAATTGTGACTCGTACGCAGTTTGCGTGAGCAGGAAGCAGGTGTTTTTTGAAAAAAAAAAACTATAAGCTTGGTGCAAAAGAATGTTACAGCACGAAAAATTTGTAACATATTCTTGCCTACCTTGAAAAGTGTTCACTTCTTTTTCTGATGTCTGTGAAGTAGTTGCGGTTGATAACTTCGAAGCAACTTCTGACGCCTTTGCAATTATTTCTGACGTCTTCGCTTTCATCTGTGATATCCTTGCAGCAATTTCTGATGACCTTGACCCACTCTCTGATAATTGAAGCCTGGTTTCTGAGACCCATGGCCTAGCTTTTGATAGACTGGTGATGTCGCCAGGAATACTCGGCCTATTTTCTGCTTGATTTGGGGCATGACCCACCGCTGGTTCCATATATTCAACTTGACAGGTCAAAAACAAGAACGCTCACACCTCACTCACGATGCTAGATACAGTTCATGGAGAAATGCTCATGACATAGTTTTGAAGAAACTCGTTTTGTTACGTCATAATGACGCTTACCAAAGGCAAAAGATCCGGGCAGGGCTTAGCACTACACTTGGGTAAATTTAGCCCCTAATCAAAGCTGCTTTTCTCTGTCGTCCGAAGTTCCCTGTGCCCTATGTGGCCCAAAACTCTTTCTCGCTTGAATCCGTCAGCTTTACCCAAAAAAGCAGCAAAGGGTAAATGGGAGTCTATATCGATTAAACTGTAAAATAGCACAAAACAAAAATGTAATTCGAGTGCTGCAACTTGGGAACTTCCAAATAACTTTTTCTTGACATCACTAAATTGCAGGCATTTATACGTTGGCCATTGTTAAGTGAACACCGCTTTGTAATCAAAGCTTTAGGAATTCATTTTAAAGCAAGGAATGTGACGGAAGTGTGACAATGCGCTTTCAGCAGGAGGAATGATTGAGGTGTTTACACTTACGGAACGACTTTATTTAGACAGCCATTGTGCAGGCAACACACATTCATTTGCCACGAGTTTCATCAGTAGATATTACTTTCTATAGAATTTGTCCAAGTGACCAATTCCTTCCAGTACAATTTACAGCAGTAATGCGTACTCACGAACTGAACCTTCAAGATCTAGACTTCATTCAAACTTCGAGACCGATACACAGTCAATGGAAAGAAATCCTTTCTCAGGAAAGAATCAGACACTAAGATCGAACAGAGCAGGCTATATATTTCGCCTACGAAGTAGGCATCATCAGCTATTATTCGAATAGAATCGAGACCGATATATTTGAAGCCGTAGGCCTATTTTGGATTGCAATGTTAGAAGCTTCTGTAAACTTTTGAATTGTTCTGACGTTTTACCGCGCAGGGCACGGCATCGAAGATTTTTTTATTTTTCAATACGTGGCCAACGGCATAGCGAACAACGTTAGTCATAGTTGGCTCTAGATCCAAACAATAGGCTTTCGAAGTCAAGCTTCAAGCTGGAATTTCGTGCAAAATGTCAGGTTTTAGTCGAGCATTGCAAGTTTCGAGACAAAGGCTCGAGACGAAAGCTTGTATCTTTCCAGACCGAGATCAAGATCAAGTTTCACCACAAATGGTATCGAGACTTGTTTCGGAGGCGATACCAAGTCGCGAGACCAGTCTCTGACTCAAGCCTTTCCCAGTCCTACAGAAAATACTTGTATGCCTTCCCCGAAAACTGCACATGCGCACGTCGCAGAGTAGTAAGCCAGTAGATGAAGAATACAAAACGCTAATCAATCCTACCTATCCAAACGCTGGCCTTGATTACTTTCCAAACCGCAGAATACAGACAATGAAAGCTAATGATATCTTGTTACCAAACCACATTGTTAGCGACCGTGCTCTCATTCAGTTGATTCGACGCTAGAGCAAACAGGTCATTTGTCTTTCAACCATTATGTTTAGCCTAGAATTGAAAGCTCTTTAAAGTTTTTCCGTGGATATTGCAAGGGTAAGCTTAACCAGCAGTAGAACAGTTGAACACATTTCGAGTGGTTGCATCTATTTAGAGAAGTAGCAAAGGTAGAAGTGATTCCTAACTCTCCAAGAGTTTTTGAAAATGATTCGAAGCATTCAAGTTAACCTTAGCCAGCAAAGATAAATTACAAACCTGGAGTATATATTTATATTCTTGTCAATTACTTTGCAGGAGCGCAATAGTTCTCCAGTAAAAGTCGAGCAGTGATGAACAGGTATCATGATCCAAAGACAAATTAAAGAAAATTTTTCCATTCGGTGTGATTACCAACTTTGTGACAACGTTGCAATTTTGCTCCACAATGTGGTTAAAGCGTTTTTTCTGTTTGATTTAGGTTTCCATATGCTTTTTCGCAATAATTTCCTTGCATCATGGAACAACATATCAAGCTTGAAGTCCACACAAAAGAAGTAAATTCCTGCGCGTTCTCATCGAAACACCTCATCACTTGTTCAGGTGTTCGTGAGTGACAGCGAACAATTTTACACATGTTTGCAGATGTATTAATTTTCAGATTATTTTACTCTTGAAGGCGTTTAGCGACAGTTTGGTTCACGATACTTCAAGAAGTTGCTTAGGAAAACTTTTCTTTTGCCCTCACTGATCTTGCAACGTCTTCATTTACCAACATTGCCAGATTTTCCGGTTTATCAACCTTTTTTAAAGTACTTAGCACTACTTTATTTTACTGCTTCCTTCACATGTGACTATAAAAAATTGTACTTACTGGAATAAACTGTGGTCAATTACAAAAGCTAGAAGAACCTACGATTTGAATGAAACCATGCTGGACATCCTGAAAATAATATAACTGCAATAGGTTTCGGAACGTATAACACAGGGGTCACCAACCTTTTTGAAACTGCGAGCTACTTCTTGTGTACCGATTAATGCGAAGGGCTACTAGTTTGATGCACACTTCTGAAATAGAAATGTTGCTCAATTTACTTTCAATTATTTTAGTATTGATATTCGTTAATGTGAAAACATTGATCATGCTAATATTATATT